>Ga0074193_1002608_pt1 | contig 15729 bp, 10 predicted proteins | sample EPASupsiteHSE605_FD_64523 | JGI IMG/M metagenome (GOLD analysis project Ga0074193, IMG submission 64523) | Bioremediated contaminated groundwater from EPA Superfund site, New Mexico - Sample HSE6-05 | ecosystem: Environmental > Aquatic > Deep subsurface > Groundwater > Contaminated ... | reverse complement strand
CACCATAGTACTCCCATCCTGCCGCTAACCTGATACATGCCCTCCCTTGCATGATTTTGAACGTGTTTCTGAATCTTTTCACTGTCTCTTGAGTTAAGAGGTCGATATTTCTCGACAAGTTTCTCAACTGAAGTAATTGCTGATGTAACCGATCTCGTAAGTGTGTAATCGATCACATCAACGTTTGGACATGCTCCAGAATCATTGAGAAGATTGAACACCGTGATGAACTGATCAAATTCACCACCATCGATCCCGAGATCCTCCGTTAGTTCTCGGCTTTCTGAAGGAGCCTCAAACCCATGAGCAAGGCAACAGTATCCTCTGGACACTGCCTCCATTCGCCGGACCTGCGAAAGAATATCCGAAAATTGCCAGAGTGCATGGCAGCAGATAACCAGATCATAGTTTTTTAAATAAACTGCCTCATCCACTTCCTGCCAGGTCTTAGGGATTATCTCTATATTGGAAAGCCCTCTATTCTGCGCATATGACATCAATGCTGCTGCCATCCTCTCAGCAGGCTCTACAGCTGTCACCCTACACACTTTTTCTGCAAACGGGATCGTTATTGCGCCAGGACCGGATGCTATATCTAAAACATGCCAATTCCTCCGCAGTAGCCCTTCCTTTTCAAACAGGTTGAGGATATTACGTCCATGATTACAATCACTTGCCAGTACCATGTCAGAATAATCTTCTGCCCTTTGATTCCAGTAATTTGTGGTAGAAAGCCTATTCATTTCATTGATACCTGCAGCCCAGGCTGTCTCCCAATCAATTTGTGTAATCATACTATTCCTTCAAAAATACTAATTATCCAGATATTAGTGTTAAGATATAATAATTTATTTCTTTATTATGGCGAAATATATGAAAAAGAATATAAATAGTAACAACATACACCCTGTAATTGTTATGACAAAAAATACGCAGATGTAGCAAGATGACCATGATTCTTGACGTTCAACAGCTGTATGTACATTTTCCCGTTTCAAGCACCGTTATCAGGGCGGTTGATGGGGTTGATATTAACATCGAACAGTCCGAGACACTTGCAATTATAGGGGAAAGCGGTAGCGGAAAATCTGTACTGGGACTGGCGCTACTGGGGCTCTTGCCTGCGAACTGCACTGTAAACGGTGTTATACGATATCATGGGAATAATCTTCTAACTCTTTCTGAAAATGAACTTGAAATGATCCGTGGCAGAAAGATTGCATGGGTTCCTCAAAACCCTACAGGAGCAATGAATCCTTCGATGACTGTGGGAAACCAGATAGGAGAACCAATCTCTCTCCATATAGAAAAGAACAAAACTAAAATTAGAAAGAAGGTTCTTGAACTTCTTCAATTCGTAAGAATAATTCCCCCGGAGGAAAGAATAGATTCCTATCCTTATTCATTCAGTGGTGGAATGCTTCAACGCTCACTTGTTGCGATGGGAATTTCAGGCCATCCGGAAGTACTTGTTGCAGACGAGCCTACAAAGGGTATAGACATAATGAATAAGCAGGCTATCACCTACCTTCTTCGGGTTTTACGTGAGGAAGGAATTACTCTGATTATCATCACACATGATCTGCCTTTTGTCCAAAACTTCGCGGACAGGATTGCAGTTATGTATTCCGGAAGGATAGTGGAAATAAGAGGGAGGCAGGGGTTTTTTGATGGGCCACTGCACCCCTATTCCAGGGGACTACTTCGTTCGCTCCCTGAGAACGGTCTTCACCCCATACCATCCGGAACAGAAGATTCAGAAGAAAACGATGGAGGTTGTAGGTTCAGGTTTCGATGCACATCTGCGATAGAAAGGTGCAGGATTGAGCCTCCGCTCATCCCTTTTCCGGAAGGATCGGCTGTCAGATGCTGGTTGTATGATTGAAGGGAGTAAGTTCCATGATTGAAGGGAGAAGGTTGCATGATTGAAGGGAGAAGGTTGCATGATTGAAGGGAGAGGCCTGACAAAAATATTCTCTCCCAACTCTACGGGAAAAAACCGGATCACTGCTGTTGACAATGTAAATATCAGGATCGAAGCTGGAGAGACCCTCACTCTTGTAGGAGAGAGCGGATGTGGAAAGTCTACTCTCTCAAGATTGCTTCTCTTGCTTATTCCTCCAACACGGGGAGAGATATTCTTTGAGGGCCAGGCTCTTAAAGGGCTGAAGGGAAAAGAACTCCACTCTATCCGGAAAAAAATTCAGATTGTGCCACAACAGCCTGAAAGCTCCCTGAACCCCAGGTGGAAGATAGCTTACTCAATCTGTGAACCTTTTCGCATACATCCTGATTTGTTACGCGGAAGGCAGATTGAAGAAGAGCTGAAAAGACTTATTGGGCTTGTTGGGCTTGAACCTGAGCAGGCAGCCCGATATCCACATCAACTCAGCGGTGGAGAACTGCAGCGTGCTGTCATTGCTCGTGCTATCGCGCTTGAACCTGCCTTTCTCATATGTGATGAACCGACTTCAATGCTTGACGTGTCCACCCAGGCATCTATTATACATCTCCTGAAAACACTTCAGCAAGACCTCAGATGTGCCCTTCTCTTCATTACTCACGACCAGGGACTTGCACACGCTATTGGAGACCGGACAGCTGTAATGTTTGCCGGGCAGATCGTAGAAGAAGGACGAGGTGTTCTGGATAGGCCCTACCATCCATTTACTCGTAGAATAACATCAATCTCGGATTCCGGCTCCTTACAACCATCGGAACCTCAAGGGAAGAAGATTCCAGGTTCATGCGTATATTATCAATTCTGCCCGAAAAAGACCGAAAAATGCCTGCACAGCCCTGAAATGATGGAATACGAAGATAGACGGGTGCGTTGCCATAACTTTTCATCTGCTTGATAACTTTTCATCTGCTTGATAATCTACATTCTCTCGATATCTCCTGATGGATTTTAGCGATACAACCACATGCCAGGTGTTTACTCAAATAAATCCTGGATTGTCTTAACAAGTTCTCCTGGATTGTCTTAACAGTTTTCCCGGATTGTCTTAACAGTTTTCCCGGATTGTCCCAACAAATCGTTCTGAATTATCACAACAGGTTACCCAAACTTAAGATGATTACTCTAAAACTTCCAGTTCACGTAATTTTTGTAGAGTTTAATGTTGATATGTAACAGCATCGGATGTGATTGGCAAACATGAAAAGAAAAGAGGGAATTCTATTTATTTTGCTGGCTCTCGTTGTTCTGGGAGCAGGTTGTACAGACAAAGAACAAAAAGAAGAAAATCAAACATCTCAAACATTATACATCTCAGGTCAATGGAGTCCCACCTCTATTGATCCTCACCTATCGGGTTATATGCCTCAGAGGCTAGGATACGCAGAGACTCTTGTAGGAGTTGATTATGAAGGAAAGATTATCCCAAATCTTGCAAAATCATGGGAAGTTTCCAGCGATGGAAAAAAATGGACATTCAAATTGAGAGAGGGAGTCCTATTCCATGATGGGACACCTTTCACAGCCGAGATTATGAAAAAATCTCTCGAAAGATCCTTTATCCAGTCGGCATCAACATTCGGAAAAATTCCTGTGACATCGATTGAAACTCCTGATAACCTGACATTAGTGATCAGCCTCAATTCAACTTTCCCTGCACTTCCTGCCTATCTTTCCAAAGGAGAAAGTGTTGCCCTTGCTCCCGGGTCTTATGATGCAAGCGGAAACGTGACAAAACCTATCGGTACAGGGCCTTTTATCTTTGAGTCCTGGAAACCGGAAGAAGAAATTGTTGTCGTCAAGAGTCCGGATTACTGGGGACATGTTGCTTCAGTTGATAAGGTGATATATCGGGTAATTCCTGAAGAACTTACAAGAAAGATGCTCCTCGACAGTAAGGACATTCAGGTAGCAATGATTCTTTCGCCCGATGTTGCTGATAAATATACAGAAAAGGCTGATTATACAGTCCTTGAGCAGCCGATTGCTCGTGTAAGGATGATTGCTTTCAATACGGAAAAGGAGCCCTTCAACGATAAAAAAGTACGTCAGGCTATTAATTACGCTATAGATAGAGAAGCAATAGTGAATTCTGTCCTTTACGGATACGGAACCACAGCAGCAGGACTTTTTCCTCCTCAGTTTTACTGGGCAAACAAGGATATTGCTCCTTATACTTATGACACGGAAAAAGCAAAAAAACTCCTTAATGAAGCAGGATGGACTGACTCGGATGGGGATGGAATTCTTGATAAAAACGGCAAGCCTTTAAAAATTACATTAGTCACTTATCCTGAAAGAGCAGAACTGCCGCCGATCGCTGAGGTGATCCAGCAGCAGCTTGAAAAAGTAGGCATAAAGACAGAACTTAAGGTTCTCAATACCGATGCCGCAAATGCCCAGAGGAATAAAGGGAATTTTGATATGTACCTCGTAGGAAGAGGATTACTTTTCGTACCTGATCCTGATGAGATAATGATGACGGACTATCACTCAAACGGTACTTCAGGCGACGGTTGGGGAGCATATCGCTGGCACAATGATACTGTAGATAAGCTAATTGAACAGGCCAGAACCACTTCCGATGAAGCTGTCAGAAAGAAACTCTATGATGAGGTTCAGGAAATTGTTGTCGAAGAAGCGCCGGTTGCGTATCTTAATTACTATGTTAATATCGATGTCGTAACTTCGAACATAAAAGGATACCGTCTTCACCCTACAGAGTATTCTTTCGACCTTCAGAATGTTTCAATTGCCTGATGTGGGTATTCTACCCACCATTTCATTTATAAGAGTTTGAGTAAGAATGATACGTAGAATTATACTGAACCGTCTATTTCAAATGATACAGGTCATGGTAGGGATATCTCTCATCACTTTTGCAGTGATTTCCCTTTCTCCAGGAGATCCAGCTGAAATTACGCTCAGGGCTACTCTTGGTACCGAAAGCCCACCTAAAGAGGCAGTAGCCAGACTTCATGAAGAAATGGGGCTTGACGATCCATGGCATGTCAGCTATCTAAAATGGATTTCAAGGGTTGTGCATGGAGATCTTGGATATTCCTATCAGACAAAAAGGAGTACTCTTGAAGAGATAATACGTGCTCTGCCCACGACTTTTTGTCTAGCCTCTATTTCAATGCTATTCTCGGCTATCATAGCTATTCCGCTTGGAATTGCAGCAGCTCTGAGACAGAACGGGTTTGTAGACCACATTTGCAGGCTTACTTCAATAGTTTGCCTCTCGAGCCCTGAATATTTTGTTGCTATAGTTTTTATGCTCGCAGGAGGCATCTATCTGGATATCTTTCCGATTGCAGGAACAGGAGGAATAGAGTACTTCATTCTTCCATCCCTGACTCTCTCGGTTGGCCTTATTGCAATTACAATGCGTATCATGAGGACAAGTATGATTGAAACGCTTGAGCAGGATTATATGAGGACAGCACGTGCAAAAGGACTCAGCCGTAGAAAAATTATTCAACGACATGCTCTAAAGAATGCATTGCTCCCTGTCATTATATATACGGGTACCCAGTTCGGATGGATTTTCGGAGGGGCAGTTACCATTGAAAGTGTTTTTGCACTTCCAGGACTTGGGAGGCTTCTTGTTAACTCTGTTTCTTCGATGGACATCATGGTGATGCAGGGATGTATGCTTACCTTTGCGATGATTGTAGTGCTTATTAATCTCTTCGTCGATCTCGTCCAGCTTTATCTCGACCCATCAGTCAGGGCTCAGGGAGAATAATAGGAAGAGTATTTATGGAACACTCATATTTTGGCGAAAAACTGGCAGTTCTCGAAGTGAAAAGAGTATGGGGAGTTTTACGGAGCAATCTAACGCTTACAATAGGAGTTCTGCTGTTCATTTTTATCTCAATGATGGCTGTAATGGCTCCGGTGATTTCTCCACATAACCCTGCAGAGATGCATCTTGAAGAAAGGTTATCTCCTCCATCAGCATCTTTTCCTCTTGGGACAGACCAGTTTGGAAGGTGTATTTTCAGCCGTATATTATATGGTGCACAGACTTCGTTCTTCATTGCAATCGTTTCAACTCTAATTATCGTGCCTGCAGGAATTATAATAGGAATGTATGCAGGTTATTTCAGCAGATGTGATGCTTTCTTGATGCGATTGGCAGATATCTTTCTTGCTTTCCCTAGTATAGTTCTTTCAATTGCGATTGTAGGAGTTGTAGGCCCAAGTCCTGCAGGAATTATTTTATCACTTTCCATTCCTGGCTGGGCAAAGTATGCACGGTTAATCCGGGGGTCCACTCTTTCGCTGAAAAACAGCGGGTTCGTCGAGGCAGCCAGGGCAATTGGAGCGTCTGACAAGTACATTCTTTTCCGCCATATTCTTCCCAACAGTTTTGGACCTATTATTGAGATTGCAACGCTTGGATTGGGATCGAAGATTATTTCAATTTCAGGACTTGGATTTCTAGGGCTTGGGGTTCAGCCTCCTACCCCGGAATTGGGAACAATCCTGAAAGATGGACTTGTATACCTTCAGACTGCACCTATGATGGCTTTATCTTCAGGAGGCATGATAATGCTGTTTGTTCTTGCGGTAAATCTCATAGGTTCCGAACTGAGATCAATTACCGATCCCCGGTCTGACACGATCGAACTTTAACTGGAAGTCAAAGGAAGTAAGAAAGAAATTTATTTTCTGAATTCTTTTTTACAGCAGATATGAGTGTTTCTTACAGCAGATATGAGTGTTTCTTACAGCAGATATGAATGTTTCTTACAGCAGATGTGAGTGTTTTTTAATAATCTGGATAATGTGAAATCAAAATGGGAAAAAGTAACAGGAATTGCGCTTTCTGGGCCTTTATGACCGCTTTAGTTTTACAATTATTTTTCGGATCATCGTATCAAGAAATCTGATATTGGTACTTTAAGATGGTTCTTGACGGTCTCGAGCTTGAACCCTGTGAAGTGCTTTTAGTCCGACGAATGCCTAAAAAACAATTTTATAGATTTTTTATCAAATTAAGACTATTTCCTGCAGTTTTCTCATGGGCTTCTATTATTAAGTCAGTTATCTTTAGATATATTTTTTGTAAATATTGTCACACAAGAACACCAGTAAAAGCGTAATATTAATGGTATAAATAAAGGATAATAATTTTGAACTTGTTCATTATAAAACAGTTTCTTTTCTTCAGAGATTCCGGATAAAAAATGCAATCAATAAAGTAAAATTTGTATTCCTTACAGATATAAAACAGTAAGAATTTTCACGTTGTCTAAAACCAGATATATTTAAATAATCGCAAGCATTCTAAACCCCAAGAATTCTTACACTATTTCCCAATCATGGAGTGTCTTTATGACAGAATCAGAAATTCCAAAAGAATATAATGCAAGTGAGGTTGAGGAAAAATGGATGGAGAAGTGGAACCTCTCCATGTACCATTTCAACTGGGGAGAAGACCCCCGTCCCCAATATATTATCGACACCCCACCTCCTTATCCTACAGGTAATTTCCATATCGGAAATGCACTCAACTGGTGCTACATCGACTTTGTTGCCCGATACAAACGTATGCGAGGGTACAATGTAATGTTCCCACAGGGCTGGGACTGTCACGGTTTGCCAACCGAAGTTAAGGTTGAAGAAATTCATGGAATAACGAAAAACCAGGTTCCACGTGCTGAGTTTCGCAAAATGTGCAGGGAACTGACTGCAGGAAACATTGACAAAATGCGCAAAACAATGCTGCGTCTGGGCTTTTCTGTGGACTGGAGTAACGAGTTCGTTACCATGGAGCCTTCATACTTTGTAAAAACGCAGAAATCTTTTGTCAGGATGTATAATAATGATTACATCTATCACGAGGAACATCCTGTCAACTGGTGTCCTCGCTGTGAAACCGCTATTGCTTTTGCAGAAGTCGAGTATGAAACAAGGCAAACAAAACTTAATTTCGTCCATTTCGATAAGGTAGACATTGCAACCACCAGGCCTGAACTTATGGCAGCCTGTGTTGCGGTTGCAGTAAACCCTGAAGACAAGCGTTACAGCCAGTATGTCGGCCAGGAAATAACAGTACCCCTCTTTGGTCAGAAAGTGACTCTGATTGCTGATGAGGACGTTGAACCTGAATTCGGTACAGGTGCCGTGATGATCTGTACTTTCGGAGATAAGCAGGATGTACGCTGGTGGGTGAAATACGAACTTCCCCTTATAAAAGCCATCGACAAACAGGGCAAGATGACAAAAGCGGCAGGCAAGTATGAAGGCCTGAGCATTGCCGAGTGCAGGGAAGCCGTCATTGCGGACCTAAAGGCTGCAGGTTTCCTCTATGACCAGAAACCTCTGGAACAGAATGTCGGGCTTTGCTGGCGCTGTGATACCCCGATTGAAATCCTTTCGGAGCCCCAATGGTTCGTAAAGATCGATAGTGACGGCATCCTGAAAGCTGCAGACGAGATCAAATGGTATCCTGAGTACATGAAAGTCAGGCTCCAGAACTGGGCAGGCACTATGGAATGGGACTGGTGCATCTCCAGACAGAGGATCTTTGCAACTCCAATTCCTATCTGGTACTGCAAGAAATGCGGGGAAGTTATGGTTGCAGAAGAGAGCTGGCTTCCTATTGATCCGAATGAGGCTGCCCCAAAGAAAGCCTGTGCCTGCGGCTCAACCGAGTTTGAGCCTGAGACCGATGTGCTGGACACGTGGATGGATTCCTCTATCACGGCGTTACATGTTACTGGCTGGGAAAGTGAGCATGACCTCCGCCTGCCTGCACAGATCCGTCCACAGGGACATGATATCATAAGAACCTGGGCCTTTTACACAATCTTGCGGAGCCTGGCTCTTGAAGGCAAGAAACCCTGGGACTCTATAGTTATTAATGGTATGGTGCTCGGGCCTGACGGACATAAGATGAGCAAGTCCCTTGGAAATGTTATCTCTCCTGAGGAAGTAACCACACAGTACAGCGCCGATGCTTTCAGGCAGTGGGGTGCAGTTGGTGGCTCCACAGGTTCGGATGTAATGTTCCGCTGGAAAGATGTGGTTTCGGCTTCTCGTTTCCTTCAGAAATTGTGGAGTATCTACCGTTTTTCAATGTCTCACCTGAAGGGCTTCGGCCAGGAAGATGCTGATAAATTCCAGACTGACTCTCTCCTTATAATTGACAGGTGGCTGCTGAGTAAACTTAACAGGCTTATAGACACTGCAACAAAGGAGCTTGATGGGTACCAGTTTGATTCCACTTTCAAAGCCATACGAGGTTTTGCCTGGGAAGTTCTTGCTGATAACTATCTGGAACTTGTAAAAGGCAGGCTTTATGGCGATGACCTTGAAGGCAGAAGAGCAGCCCAGTATGTGCTCTACAGGACAATGAAAACTCTCTCGCTTCTGCTTGCTCCCTTTATACCCTTCTTTGCAGAAGAACTGTACTCCAGGTTTAGTGATGAGAGCGTCCATACACAGGCCTGGCCGACAGTTGATGAGAGCTTCATAAACGAAGAAGCCGAAGCTGCAGGGGAATTGATTAAAGAGATCACAGGTGAGGTCCGCAGGTACAAATCCGAACTGGGAATGGCACTTAATGCTCCCCTGAAGAAACTTGAGATATACAATGCAAATATTGATACAGGAGATATCGCAGGTGCCACAAACTCGAAAGTCGAGTTGATGGAAGGAGCTCCTTCCTTTGAATATGTGCCCGTTGAAGTTAAGCCTAATATGGGCATTCTGGGTCCCAGATTCAGAAAAGATGCAGGTGCTGTTGTGAAAGCTCTCAAGGCCGAAAACCCTGCTTCCGTTGAAGCTCAGGCAGCCTCAGGAAAAATAACTGTTAACGTAAACGGTGAACCGATCGAGCTCGAACCCGAAGCCGTAGAAATAAGGAAAGAAGTGATCTCCGGCGGCAGAGAGGTCGATGTGCTTGAAGTCAGAGGTGCAGTTGTCGTAATCGTAAGGTAAGCTTTTGCTTACCTTTTTATGAAAAACATCTGTTATTATTCTGAAGATGCTTATTTTTTCAGTTTTTTACTAATAGCTGAAGTATGACAAGCTGAAGATACGGCAATTTGAGGGCAGGATATCTTCAGGTCAGATTCTCTATGTTCAAACTCTTACTTTAATTCTTCATTCCAGCCCTAATAATTTTTCATTTCAGCCTTATAATTCTTCATTTCAGCCTTAATAATTCTTCAATTCAGCCTTAATAATTCTTCATTCCGGCTACTCAACTATTTTTTCGTATTCTTTTTCTCACTATACTAAAATATCATTTTCAAAGATCAAAATAGATTCCTGGTGTACAAATTTATGAAGTAAATTCACAAGTCGTCAGCTAAAATTGGGGATTTCTCTACAGTAGGAGTCTCAAATACCGGGCATTTAGAATCAGTCATCAACTTTAAAAAAATTTTGGTACTTAAGTATTCCGGTTAGCTTCAAATTGGTGAAGTGGTTATATAATTTTACGTTACAGTAAAGGTTGTTAATCAGGTGTAAATATCTTAATTTTGTAAATTCCCCTAAAAATAATATAACCATTTTAAGAAAGTGAAATGACAAAGATTCCCTTTTTCAATGTGAAACTTTATATACATCCAGGTAATCTGTTTCAGAAATGTATTATTTACACCTGGAGTTTTTATGACAAAAGTCGAAAAGGTATTACTGTTACTCAAAAATATGGTGTATGAAAGCACTAGCCCGCAGGAAACTCTCAAGTTTGCGAAATATTACAGGAGTAAGGGGCTTGATGTGCTGGTTATTCTATGGGGACCTATGGGAGTGTTACTTGGAAAGAAAGATAAAACAAGAGGATCGCCCAAGTATGATATGGCTGTTCAGGAATGTATCGACATGGGAGTAGAGTTCCGATGCTGCCAGCTTGCCTCGGACATGATAGGACTTAAGAAAGAAGAACTAATCCCTGGAATTGAATTTATCTGCTCAAAAGAAGTAGCTGAACTTTTTCAGAGATACACAGAAGAAAACCAGTTAATTATTAATTTCTGAGCCTTAGAAATTTCTAAAATTAAATGAGGCATTTAAGCAATAGCTGCCTTAAACAATTAAATATGTTTTACTGTAATTAAATGTGTTTTACTGTAACTAAATGTGTTTTACTGTAACTAAATGTGTTTTACTGTAACTTTTTCTTGAGTCAGGTTTTCTTCAACTTAATTCTTCAGCTTTATTCAATTACTCAAATACATTTAAATGTTATTTTAAACCGACAGAACTTTTTATATGTAATGCCTTTTTTAGACTGTCTGAGGATAACAGAAAAATATCGGTTGAGGAATGAATTATATGTCAATATGGACATAATTAGAATAAAAATCTAATATGGACCAAACGAGCGAACGTTTGTGCATATAATAAGATAAAAATGAACTTTAATATAGAGTATACAACTATAAGTACACATTTTAAAATAATTATTTTATATTAAAATTTCAGCCTTTGAGTCAATTAATTTTTGAGAATTAAACAAATAATTTCAGTAGGTGATTTCGTGTTTTTACAGAATTATGAGTTAAATGAGGAAGAGAAAATCCTTTTACAAAAGGTTCTGGATGGAGATGTGGCTCTTCGTAAAATTGACGAATTTGCGGACCCTGTGACTTCAGTAAAAATCAGAAGGCTTGCAATACAGGAGTTTGCAAAACTCGAGTTTGAGAATATCCAGAACTTTTCCCTCGATGTTGAAGTAGCATCGAAAAAGAATATTGAAAATATGATAGGTGCAGTTCAGATTCCTCTCGGAGTTGCAGGTCTTCTGAAAGTAAACGGTGAATATGCAAATTCCGAATACTACATTCCGCTTGCTACAACTGAAGGAGCTCTTGTTGCCAGCGTAAATCGCGGCTGTTCGGTTATTACAAAATCAGGGGGAGCAAATGTAAGGATCTTTGAGGACGAGATGACGAGGGCACCTGTTTTTAAGCTTGAGAGTGTCAGCAGAGCTAAAGAATTTTATGAGTGGGTAAAATGTCCTGAAATTTTCGAGCAGATGAAAGCTGTTGCCGAGAAAACAACGCGTTTTGGAAAATTGCTTTCCGTAAAACCCTTTGTAGCCGGCACATATGTATACCTCAGGTTTTCGTACGATACAAAAGATGCCATGGGCATGAACATGGTAACTATAGCTACCGATGCAGTGATGCACCTTATAGAAGACGAATTCGGTGCACATCCCATTACCATTTCAGGAAATATGTGTATTGACAAAAAACCGGCTTCCATAAGCACAATTCTCGGAAGAGGCAAAACCGTTGTAGCCGAGGTTACGATTCCAAAGGAGATTGTAAAGGAGACTCTGAAATGTACGCCTGAATCCATGTTTGAGGTCAATTATAGCAAAAACATGCTGGGTTCAGCAAGAGCAGGAGCACTTGGCTTTAATGCCCATGCTGCAAATATTATTGCTGCTATTTATCTGGCCTGCGGACAGGATGCGGCCCATGTTGTTGAAGGAAGCACTGCAATTACAAGCATGGAACTTACAAAATACGAAGAGATTCACTGTACTGTCACTCTCCCTGCCCTACCTGTGGGAACCGTTGGTGGAGGCACAAGTCTTGGGACCCAGAGAGACTGCCTGAATATTCTCGGCGTTGCAGGAGCAGGTGACGTTCCAGGAATAAACTCTAAGAAATTTGCGGAAATCGTAGCTTCTGCCGTGCTTGCAGGAGAAGTTAACCTTATAGGAGCTCAGGCTGCAGGACATCTGGCCCGTGCTCACGCCCAGCTAGGCCGTGGAAAGTTCTAACTCAACCGTTGCGCCGGTTGATCACGCCTATAGGGTTAGGGGATAAGGTTGTCAAACCAAATGTTAACTCGTCGTTTTCGCTCAAGCCTTTTTTGAAAAGGCTTGCGGTCAAGCAATTTTTTGAAAAGGCTTGCGGTCAAGCAATTTTTTTAAAAAGCTTGTGATCGCCTTATTAGGTTTGGGAATAAATTTCTCAAATTCAAACGCAATCAGCATATTAGATGCAAATAAATAAAAGTGTTTGAAAATACTTTCAAACACTTTCCTGACAAAGCACTTTGATGCCAAGAAAAACAAAAATAGTGACAGGAAAATCCGCCATGAGAAAGTCTTGCCATAGAGCTCTTAAGAATAGTTCCCAAGACTCAACTTTAGAAGGCAGTTCCCAGGGCAGTTCTTAAGATTTTACTCTGCTCTTAAGATTTCCCTTTATACTTATTCATTTAATGGAAAAGCTCTTCTTTTGCTTTATTAAGATATTTGTTTGCTTCCTCAATTTTACTGGCAGCTCCAAGGATATCCTCGGAAGCATCGAGAAAGCCATCTTTTTTAGCTTTCTGAGCCCATTCCTTGAAACTTTCAATGTGGCTTTCGTTATGCTCGATCCAGTGCTCAATCAAATGTGAAAGGTTGTCATGACTAAGTTCTTCAGTAATAGTCGTCCCTCCTGTTCAAAATATATACGATTCATGGTATAAATGCCCGCTGGATATAATTAGAATTTCTATAAAGACACCGTGAGAATATAAAAAATAAACAAATAAGAGAGAACGGTAGAATATATGGATAGTAAAAATAATTCGTTAATAAAAATAGTTTGATAATAAAAATAGTTTGATAATGAAAATGTTTGATAAGCAGAATTGTTTAAAATCCCAAGAGCTAAGAATCAGGTTTCGAACGATTCTGCTTTAACGCTTACATTATAATAATTTGATAATAATTTGCTTCAGTTCTCAGGTTTATACTGTCCTTGGATCAGTAATCTCTCCTGATAGTGCTGAGGCTGCCGCGGTTGCAGGGGAAGCCAGGTAAATAAGACCACCTTTTCCCATCCTGCCTTTGAAGTTTCGGTTTGCGGTTGAAATGCAGACTTCTCCTTCACCTATCACTCCCTGGTGGGCGCCAAGACAGGGCCCGCAGCCAGGGGTTGCGAGTGTGATACCTGCTTTGAGTAGAGTTTCCATTGTTCCGTTCTCAATCGCTGCAAGGAGAGTTGTGCGGGATGCAGGAATTACAATAGTCCTGACTGCAACTTTTTTTCCTTTAAGGATTGATGCTGCGACCTCAAGGTCTTCAAGTCTGCCATTTGTACACGTCCCTATGAAAACCTGGTCTACATGGGTGCCTTCAACATCTCCAACAGGCTTTACGTTGTCAACCTGATGAGGACAGGCTACCTGAGGCTCGATATCCTCAGCAGAGTAAACGGGTTCTTTTACATAGACTGCATCCTGATCGGCATAAACCGGTTCATATGGAGCAGCCGCTCTGTTTTTCAGAAAATCGAAGGTTTTCTCGTCAGGTGGAACAATCCCGGTTTTTGCTCCCATTTCTATTGCCATGTTGCAGAGAGTCATTCTGCCGGAAACTGACAATTCAGAGATAGCCTGCCCGTAAAACTCTACCGCCTTATAGGTGGCACCGTCAATTCCGGTCTTTCCGATAAGGTAAAGGGTCAGGTCTTTTGCATAAACTCCTTTTCCAAGCCTTCCTTCAACCGTGAATCTAAGACTTTCGGGCACCTTAAACCAGAGCTTGCCTGTAGCGAAAATTTCAGCCATATCGGTAGCACCTACGCCTGTTGCAAAAGCCCCGAAAGCCCCGTAGGTACAGGAATGCGAATCAGCTCCCACAATCAGTTTTCCGGGCAAGGCAAATCCGTTTTCGGGAAGTACCTGATGGCAGATCCCCTCTCCAAGCTCGTAAAAATTCTGAATGCCCTGCTCCTTTACCCATTCCCGGATTTCCTTTTGAAGAATAGCTGAAGTCTCGTTATTTGCAGGTGCGATATGGTCGAAAGGAATTATAATCCTTGAGGGGTCCCAGACCTTTTTCATTTCCATTTCCTTAAAAGCATTAACTGTAAGTACGGAGGTGCCGTCATGCGCCATTGCATAATCAACATCTGCCAGGACAAAATCATTTGCATTTGCCTCTTTTCCCGCTGCTCGGGTGAAAATTTTTTCGCTAATTGTTCCCAAAAGTAAGTCTCCTGTTTGATAATCAAGTAATAACGGTTTGATAATTGAACAATAATGAAGTCTAAGAAACTAAAATTCCTGAATTCACTATAAAGAAATAACTGTAATATATTTGACATATATTTGACATATTAAAGAATAGAATCTTAATATTACAAATATAAATTATACAAAAATCTTTTCAGCCTCTTGAAGCTGGTTTATATAGGGTTTCTATAAAGCAAAATAAACTACTCTTTATTTAATTAAATGTAACGTTGATGTCAATGCATGATTATTCTTTTCTACATTAAACCTAATAATAAACTCTATCCCATTTACTTTTTTCAGTTTAAGTTCTCCATCTAACTGGTCAACAAGGAAAGTTGCAAGCTGAAACCCAGGGCTATCAAGTTCTTTGATCTCGAAGCTTTCAGAAAGGCGCACACAGTTATTGAAAATTGTCAATAAAACTTGTACTCTTATAGCCTTCGCTTGTTTTTCAGTTTTTTTTCGTATTCTTCTTCAGTTTCTTATCTAGAAAGATAATATGTTTAATGTCAATGATTCATTAACGTTAAAGTGTTCTTCTACTTCAACTATATAAATATATAATATTATTTGGATATTTTTTCCATTTAACTCGACTTTGCATGATAATCTTTGTTGTAAGAGTCTTTAGAATTTGATTGTTTACCTGCTTCGAAAAATGCAATTAACGTATAAGCAAACAGTGTCAATTTTCTATAACAAAAGGAATAAGTGTACTTCATTAAGGTCTGCCCACATTCCGCAGTATTTTGTTGAGACTCAACGTCTTT
>Ga0074193_1002607_pt1 | contig 15730 bp, 14 predicted proteins | sample EPASupsiteHSE605_FD_64523 | JGI IMG/M metagenome (GOLD analysis project Ga0074193, IMG submission 64523) | Bioremediated contaminated groundwater from EPA Superfund site, New Mexico - Sample HSE6-05 | ecosystem: Environmental > Aquatic > Deep subsurface > Groundwater > Contaminated ... | reverse complement strand
TACTGTAACCGAAGAGAAAAACAAAGAGCACGACTTATACAGATGGATGATTAAGGGATGCTTTGACGTTTGCTTTGTTTTTGGTTACAAACACCGGATAAAGCTGGAAAAACTGGCTAATTGCCCCACTCCTCTCTACAATGTCCACTTTGGCTCACTGCCGTCATTCAGAGGACCATCCCCTGTTTTCTGGCAGCTTAAAAAGGGAGTTGAAAAGATTTCTGCATGCATTCATTGTTTAACCCAACGCTTTGACGACGGGCCGGTAGTTTGGATAAAGGAGACAGAGAACAGGGACCACTTCTGCCACAGATTAGCAACTCAGGTTCTGAGCCGGATTTGCGTAGAGGGTGTTGCCTATATAACAAGCCTTGTTGCGCAAAAATTGCAAGTTCCTGTAATTGACAGAGGTCTCATTGTTCCGGAATACCAGAAACGCCCTGGACTGGCCGACGTTATGGTTGACTGGCAAAGCATGAAGGCAGAAGAGATATGCAACCTTATAAGGGCTTGTAATCCATGGAACAAGGGAGCAATCACCTTTTTTAAGGGCGAAGAACTCAAGCTGATGGATGCAATGGTTGTTAAAGACGAAACAAACAGCCACGGCACCTTATCTGCCGGAAGCATAATAATCAGCAACAACAGGTTATACGTAAGCTGTATAGACGAAAAATTGCTAAACATTAACATGCTATTCTACCAGGATATCTTTGTGCCTGCATACTCCTGCGAGAAATTTGGCTTTTCTGCCGGAAACCGATTCAGTAATATGAGTTGATAATAAAAAAAACATATATTATATTTGTGATAATTAAGTAGTAACCTAAAGTTAATAAATCATGGAAGATAACAAAAAGACCAACCAAGTTTGGCAGACTCCTGAAATAATTGATTTAGATGTTGAAAAAACAAAAAGCGGGATTCAAGCCTGTAGTCCGGAAACAAGTCCTTCTGCATCATCATGCGCTTCTTAATCATATTACTGATGACATTTGACAAAGCAAACTAGTTTCCATTTTTTAATCCGTTGATAATCCATCCATTTTTGTGGGTGTAGGAAAATGTTGTATCATAGTAACAATTAAATTTACTGAATATGGGCTTCATTTATGGCATCATCAACTTAGACGGCACTACCATCACAGAAGATGAGATGGCCCCTCTTGCAGCTGCAGTCGGTTATGAGGGGTTCGTTTCGCAGACAGTTATAGAAAAAAATGTGGCATTGGGCTATTGCCACTACCCCGGCCGGAATCCAAAGGCAGGTTTTTATATGGATGATAACCTCATGGTTGTGGCAGACATCCGTATGTACAATCAAGAGTTCCTTAATGAGGCACGTGCCGGAGTAACTCAGGTCGACATTTTTGCCAAGGCGTTTCTTTTCTTTGGATTATCATTTGCAAATCAGATCAATGGTGATTTTGCCGCAGTTGTAATAGACCGTAAGAAAAACGAAGTACATCTTCTTCGTGACCATATCGGGGCCCGTCCGCTGGTATACTGTTTATCGGGAAACAGGCTCTTTTTTGCTTCGCATGAGTTTGGCCTGGCAAAATCGGGCTTGCTAAAACCGGAACTGTCAGAAAAAAAGCTGATTGACACCTTTTTAAAGATAAGGGGACAATATGAACAGACAGCTTTCGAACAGATATTCAGAGTTATCCCCGGGAATGCAATCTCGTTCTCGGCAGATGGTAAAAGAAGAGTTGTTCCATACTGGAGACCAGAAAATATAAAAGAGGTTAAAGACATGACCTTCGGTTATGCTACAGAGCATCTGAGGGAACTTATTGTTGCCGCCACTCAGAACCGTATGGAGAAGGGTAAAACAGGGATGCATATAAGCGGCGGAATAGACTCCTGCAGTATTGCAGCAATTGTTGCCCAAAATTCACCCGACAAAAGCCTGCTGACAGGTTACTCATGGACACCGGAGGTGTCCGACGGATTAATAGAGGGGCCCAATGAAAAGGAGCTAATTAATTCTTTCTGTAAAGAGGCCGGAGTAAGGCTAAAGTATTTGAATACAGCAGAAGGCGAAAGCGCAGAAAACGTGATTATACCTGAGTTTGAACACCAAACGATAGAACTTCCTGTAATGATAGAGGCAGGAAAAGATGGTGTAGAGATAATTTTTAGCGGATGGGGAGGGGATGAGTTTGTTTCCCTGAGCAATAGAGGGGTTGTTAATCATCTGTTTTTTAGCCATAAATGGAAGTTATTGCTAAAATATGTCAGACAAATCGGGTTCAGGACGACAGTTGCCAAGTTCCGTATAGAGATTCTTCCACAGTTGGTTCCATTTGTATTACTGCCGGTTTATAAAGCAGAAAGTCCGGACTGGTCGGTACTTAGTCTTTTTAAGCCAGCGTTCGTATGGAAGCACAGAAAACAGATATTTTTTCATCACAGAAAAAATATCTTCGGCTATTGTAACCGAAAAAAATTCGTACTGAATTTGATTGAATACAGATATCTTCAGGAACGCATAGATTCGTGGGCCAAAAACGCGGAAAAATATGGACTGGAATACAAATATCCTTTGCTGGACAAAGATGTTCTGGAGTTTTGGTTCACCATTCCGGTGGAACACACATACCATGATTTTCAGTCACGACTGCTCTTCAGGGAGGCTATGAAGGGAATCTTGACAGATAAGATACGCTTACGCAGCGATAAGAGGGAGCCGTTACGAACTGCCTTTTCTCAGAGGGAAAGGAGAAATAACAGGAAGTTTCTGGCAAATGTTTTTAACTCCATGCCCCAGGAAGAACATCTGTCGTTTGTTAGAGCCGATGCCTTTAAGAAGGCTATAAACAAACCGCCATCAAAAAATGAGTTTAAGAACAACAGGGCCCTCCGCAAGCTAATTATCTATCTGCGTTGCGTGGCTCTCGTCAGGAAATACATTACCGGTCAGGAACCGGGTTAAGTCGTCCACATTATAAATATCGGGCAGCCTTGTTCCATTAATGAAGATTTCGGGAACTGCAGTAATCTCCTCCCTTTCACACCACTCCCGCATCGCTTTTATCTGTTCCCACCGGTTTTCCATATTTTCTTTTACAGGATAGTGTGTGGCAAACTCCTTATAATCCTTTTTCCCGTACAGGAACCAATCACTCAGTGCATTCTCCGTATTATTTATCTCCCCCTCCTCTGCAATTGCCAGCAGGTGTTTCAATGGACTGTTCTTTGGGTTGTTGTGGTCTGCAATGGAGGTGAAAATCAGCTGGAGATCAATAGTGGGATTATCTTTTATAAGCTGAATGATTTTAAAATAGGTTTTTGAGCACACTCCACAGTAGAGTCCCGATACAAAAATCAAATGGATGGAAGCTTCAGTTTTTTTCATGCTTATACCAAGGCCGGCGGAGGGATTGGACATCTTTTTGCCATCTGTCAGAAGAGCACGGAATACCAGTTTGCTATGTTTCAGCTGTTGTATATTGTTTCCAAGGATGCGAGCCTGCTTTGTCTTGTTGATAGCAATAATAGTTATTTGTAAAGCGAAGAAGATAATTACAAAAAATAAAATGAATACAGGCATACTGTACTGGACTCTATCCGCGATTTCCGTCTCTCCTAAAAAGCCTCCGGCCAAAGAGGTTACAAACTGCATAAGCAGCACCACTTGAACAAGCAGACACATAGGACACACTTTTCTGACAATAAAAAACTGGTAATATAATGAGTAAAAGACAAATGGCAAGGCAAGAATATTGATTAATGCCGCTGTCTGCAATACAAGGGCATCTACAATGCCGCCTACCATAATTGCAAGCATCACTCCAGTGAAGTATGTAAAACCTATAGTTGCCCAACTTATTCCAAAGATTCTGGATGCACCTGAATTAAGAATGGCCGCGCAATCTATTTTTTCTCCTATGTGGCAGACCCTCTTTAGAAAGGGGTTGTTCCGGTCAATTTCGAAAAGTTGCAGTGTTGCCGATGTAATCGCTCCTGCTAAGGAGAGCAACAGATATATTAACGGAAACAGGCTTGCCCGGAACCCAAATCTCATAAACGTTACAATAGAGACAGCTGCCACCAATAACGGGAATGCGGCCGCAATAAAGAGATTCATAATTGTCTCCTTTTTCTCCTTTCTTGATTTTTGTTTGTAATCAGGTTCCTCCGCAAGTTCATTTGCAAGTTCATTGTTCTCTGCCACAAGAATCTCTCCGGTAAAGATCTCGGAGAAGCTTTGGCCGGAAATTATCTCTTTTCTTAGAGAAACAGGATTGTACCACTCGATGCTTTGGTCTGGGTTTGTTTTAATTACAAGTGCAAGGAGTGTCGACATTTTTTGTTTGTTGCGAACCCTTGCAATTAGAGGGAGAGGATGGCCATTCAGCTCTGTAACTGATGTTAAAACCTTGCTGTTATCTACGCCATGGCTTCTTAACAGTTCATTTACTGCATCCAATCCTGGGTAACCTGGGTATACCGGCAACTTTTCCCTGATAGTGGTTTCGGTAATTAGAATACCGGTCAGACGGCAAAACCGTATGGCAACATTTTCGCAATTGCCAACAGGAAACAGAATATTGGTAAACTTGAACATACGTTGTAAAAATAGACATTTTTACTAAATAAAAAAACCTGCAAATCATAAGATTTACAGGTTTTATGTTGAGAAGAGTCTCATTTTGTCGGGGTACTCCGACTCGAACGGAGGACCCCCTGCTCCCAAAGCAGGTGCGCTAGCCAACTGCGCCACACCCCGAAAAAAGAACTATCCCTTTTTGGAAAGGGATTGCAAAGTTATATAGGAATTGTTAATATGCAAAAAAATGTTCAAAAACTTTCAAATTGTATCGGATCAAGTTGAAAAGTAGGTGGGGCATTAAATTTCAAGTGGAGCAAAAGTGTGGATTATTTTCAGTCCTGGTGTGGATTTTTGGATGCTGCACCGGGTTTACCCACTTCATGTTCTCTCCGCTGAAAATCAAAGGCAGCCCCGATATTGTGCTTTTGCAGATCAGCTCGCGGGTCTGCGCTCGATTTTCTTGCGCTCCGTTCACATAGTGGGTGCCCAAACCCTCCTATGCAAGCATCCTTCAAATTCCACATCAGGATCTGCTTTTACCATGCTTTTGCTCAATTATGTTTTACACCTCATCCAACAAAAAGTGATGTCTCCACCTACTTTCCTATTTGATCCATTGTATCCTTTGTAGAGGTAAACCGCCCCTCAATCACTCTTTGTTGAGAGAGAATAGTTTCTGCCTGTGTTTGAATCAACTTGAAAATTTCAACCGGGATGGTCATGTATTCTATAGTCTTGTCAGTTAACACGCGAGGGGTTTCACTATTCTTTATGCCGTGCTCTATTTCGCTAATGAGCATATTGCCCTCTCCCATTCTTAGCCATACCGGATTAAGCTCAGGAAAAGTCAGGACAACTCTCTGTAAGATATTATCACTGATTGACTTTCTGATATTGTTCACATACCCGTTTGAGAGTCCACACCTTTTTTCGAAGGCTGTCTGACTCAGTTCTTTATATTTTAGAAAAATTTTAATGCGCTCTTTTACAGACATTTGTGCGGGGGGTTTAAAAGATGTTACAGATATTCGCTCTAATATATTTTGATAACACAGAACAATGTTCTATATTGCGTAACACTAACATATGTAACATGTCAACAAATATAACAAATAAATCGAGAGTTGCGCCTCCTCCTCATGGTTATATAAATGAGATAGCAAAAATTCTGGGGTGCCACAGGATTACAGTAAGCAATGCTCTAATGAAAAACACCAAGGGGATTTTAGCCGAAAAGGTAAGGCAGATTTATAAATTGAAATTCGGGAAGGAGAACAATGAGCCTCTCTCTCAAAACGAAGAGTCTAACCGCCTTAGGATGCTTCTGGCAGACATGAGTCACGAAATACGGACTCAAATGAATGGTATTCTGGGTTTTACAGAGCTCATGAAGAACACTAATCTTACAGAAGATGAACGACACAAGTACATACGTATAATTGATGAGTGTGGGGCACGAATTCTTCATATTGTAAATGACGTAATCTGTATATCAAAGATTGAATCGGGCCAGATGATGGTTTATCTCTCAGAAACCAATGTAACGGAGCAGATAGAGTTTATCTGTGCCTTTTTCAGACCGGAGGCAGAGCGGAAAGGTATTGTGATTTCTGCTGATGTCTCCTTGCCGGAGAATGAATCCACAATAATGGCAGACAAGGAAAAAATCAACGCCATTCTGACAAACCTCGTTAAAAATGCAGTGAAATACAGCGATAAAGGTGCAATTGTCTTAGGGTGTAAGAGAAAAGAGAGGTATCTTGAGTTCTATGTGAAAGATACTGGAATTGGAATACCGAAAGAGAGCCATCAGACGGTATTCAAACGCTTTGTCCAGGCAGACACTAAAGATAAAAGGACCTTTGGTGGGGCGGGGCTTGGCCTCTCCATAGTTAAGGGTTATGTAGAGTTGCTTGGGGGCAAAATCTGGATTGACAGCGAAACGGGAAAAGGATCTACCTTTTATTTTACAATCCCCTTTGACAGAAATATTACTCTTTATTGAATCATATAAAAATAGTATTTTTGCTAGTGGAAGATCATCACAAAATTCAGTTAGTGCAAAAATTGCTTGAAACATAATCTATAATTTTAGCTTACATGTATTTTAAAAAAATCACCTCACTCTTTTTTGCATTAATTCTGATATATAATGCAAAAGCACAACATAATACCAGTAATAAATATGTATGGCCCAAGGACAGCTTGGTTATGAGCAACTTAAGGGGTTGGCAAGATCTTAAATTCGGTCTGTTCATGCATTGGGGAACATACAGCCAATGGGGAATTGTGGAAAGTTGGAGTCTCTGCCCGGAAGATGAAGAGTGGTGCAAGCGTCAGGGGAGGTATGCCGATAGCTATCAGGAATATGTTAAGGCATACGAGAATCTGCAAAAAACATTCAATCCGGTTAATTTCAATCCGGAAAAATGGGCAGCAGCGGCAAAAGAAGCCGGAATGAAATATGTTGTATTCACCACCAAGCATCATGACGGTTTTTGCATGTTCGACACCAAGGAGACCGATTATAAGATAACATCGCCGGTTTGTCCGTTTTCTAAAAGCTCTAAAAGCAATGTGACAAAAGAGATATTCAATATATTCAGAGAAAAGGGATTTCTCACCGGAGCATATTTTTCTAAACCGGACTGGAATTCTGATGCATACTGGTGGAGGTACTTTCCGCCCAAAAACAGGAACGCGACTTATGATCCTGCAAAATATCCTGAGAGGTGGAGTGCCTTTAAAAACTTCACATTCAATCAGATTAAAGAGCTGATGACTAATTATGGCAAGATCGATATTCTTTGGCTGGACGGGGGTTGGGTAAGACCCATCTCTTCTATTGATACTAATATTTCATGGCAAAAGACAATTCCCTTTAATCAGGATATTGACATGCCCCGGATAGCAGGAATGGCCAGAAGCTTACAGCCGGGTCTGATGATTGTCGACCGAACAGTTGAGGGTGAATTTGAAAACTACGTTACACCTGAACAGACGGTGCCGGATAAGCCTCTTGACCACCCGTGGGAATCATGCATAACGATCGGGAAATCATGGAGTTATGTGCCGGGGGATCAATACAAATCGGCAAATGAGCTTATCCATCTGCTAATAAACGTAGTTTCAAAAGGTGGAAACCTGTTACTCAATATAGGGCCTTCGTCTGATGGTGACTGGGATCCAATTGCATATCAGCGACTGAAAGAGATAGGTTCCTGGATGAAAATTAACGGAGCTGCAATTTACAATAGCGTGCCACTATATCCGTATCTTGAAAACAACATGGTTTACACTCGCTCAAAAGACGATAAATCAACATATATCTACATTTTGTCAAATAAAAATGAGGAAGATTTAATCCTGCCGGCGGAGCTTGTGATTGAAAAGCTTTCAATTCCTGCGGGAAGTAAAATAAGCCTGATGGCAAACACTTCCCGGGTATTTAAGTGGAGGCAAGAACAAGGTAAAACTTTCATTAAAATTCCACAAGATATGCAAGGGAAGGCTATCTGGAAATATGCACTGGTACTTAGTATAAGATGAAGATTTATAGAATAATATTTGCCGCAGTAATGGTCTTCTGCGTCCACTCTGCCGTTTTCTCTCAGCCTGACAAAAAGCTTCCATATAAGAATGCGGGGCTCTCAATTGAGGAGCGGGTTAAGGATCTGCTGCAGAGAATGACTATAGAGGAGAAGTTCTGGCAGATGTTTATGATTCCGGAGGAGTCCGATATTCAGAATATATCACGATACAAAAAGGGGATCTTCGGGTTTCAGTTCAGTGCACTGTCTCAGAATGATAATGAGCTGGCAGTAAAAATCAACAGGGTTCAAAAGTATTTCGTAGAACAAACCCGGCTTGGAATTCCAATTATACCATTTGATGAGGCCCTTCATGGCCTTGTCAGGGGCGGTTGTACTTCTTTTCCGCAGGCTATAGGTCTTGCGGCAACATGGGACACAACACTTATGGGCCTTGTAGCAGAGGCTATAGCAAAAGAGACCAAGGTAAGAGGGATAAGACAGGTACTTACTCCTGTGATAAATATAGCAACAGATGTCCGTTGGGGGCGTACAGAGGAGACTTACGGAGAAGATCCGTTTCTTACTGCAGCAATGGGAGTTGCCTTTGTTTCGCCATTCGAGAAGAGTGGTATTATTACAACTCCTAAGCATTTCATTGCGAATGTTGGAGAAGGTGGCCGGGACAGTTATCCCATCAACGCAAATGAAAGAGAGCTTGAGGAGAGGCACTTGTTCCCGTTCAGAGAGGTTATTGAAAAAGGTGGGGCAAGGTCCGTAATGACATCTTACAACTCTCTTAACGGAGATCCCTGCACATCGAATGACTGGTTGCTGAATGTCAAGCTGAAAAAGGAGATAGGTTTTAAAGGATTTGTCATATCAGATGCCGGTGCCACAGGTGGTGCAAATGTTCTGCACAATACGTCTCCAGATTATCCTACCTCTGGCAGGCAGGCCATTACCGGAGGATTGGATGTAATTTTCCAGACAGCTTACGATCACCATAAATTATTTATACCCCCTTTTCTTGATAACAGCATAGATATACAGATAATTGACTCTGCTGTTTCAAGGATACTCAGGGCAAAATTTGAATTGGGTATCTTTGACAATCCTTATGTTACAGAAGTGCCTGAAGGAGTGGAAGATATTATGCGGCATAAGAAACTGGCAAGGCTGGCTGCCTGTGAATCAATTGTGTTGTTGAAGAACGAAAAGAACACATTACCGCTTGCCAGCAATGTGAGGAGTGTTGCTGTTATTGGGGTTGATGCCGTTGAGGCCCGCTTGGGAGGATACAGCGGTCCGGGGAACGGAAAGGTCAGTATTCTTGAGGGAATCAAGCAACGAGCCGGCAAGAATAAGAATACGGAGGTCTTTTATGCTCCGGGTTGTGGAAGAAAATCTGAACATTTGGTTGTTGTTCCGGATTCCTGTTTGTCGACAATTTTGGGAAAAGTAAGAAAAAATGGCTTGACAGGGGAGTACTTCAATAATATCACAATGGAGGGGACGCCTGTTTTTACCAGAATTGACAAAAACATCTACTTCCATTGGACCCTGTTTTCTCCGGACCCGAGACTTCCTGCTGACTTCTACTCTGTCCGCTGGAAAGGGAAACTTAAGGCATTCAAAACAGGTTATCATCAAATTGGTATTGATGGCAACGACGGTTACAGATTATACATTAATGGTGAATTACTTGTGGACAACTGGCAAAAACGTACTTACAGCACATTATCTTATCGGTATTTTTTTGAGAAAGACAAGGAGTATGAAATCAAAGTTGAATTTTATGAGTCCTCCGGGAATGCTTCCGTTAATCTGGTGTGGAACATGGGAGTTGAAGATGACTATAGGCAAAAAATAAAAGAGGCCATAGCTGTAGCTGAAAAAGCTGATGTGGTTACAATTGTTGCAGGAATTCAGGAGGGGGAGTTTCAGGACAGAGCCGGCCTTGGTCTTCCCGGTCATCAGGAAGAGTTGATACGTGGGATTGCAGAAACCGGAAAGCCGGTGGTTGTAATAATTGTTGGAGGAAGTGCTGTAACTATGAGCACATGGATTGACAAGGTCGATTGTATCCTTGATGTGTGGTATCCGGGAGAAGAGGGGGGAAATGCTGTCGCCGATGTTTTGTTCGGCTTCTACAACCCTGCCGGAAGGCTTCCTGTAACTTTTCCTGTTTCCGAAGCCCAGCTTCCATTGGTTTATAATCACAAGCCCACTGGCAGGGGAGATGATTACAATAACCTGACCGGACTCCCGCTGTTTCCCTTTGGATATGGCCTTAGCTATACAAAATTTGAATATGGTGATCTCTGCTTTGATAAAGATACAATTTTGGGAACAGAATCGGTTGATGTCTGTTTCAAACTAAAGAACAATGGCGACAGGGAGGGAGACGAGGTTGTTCAACTGTATATCAGGGACATTCTGGCCTCGGTTGCAAGACCGGTTATGGAACTGAAGGGTTTTCAAAGAGTTCATCTTTTACCGGGAGAGGTAAAGGAGGTTGCATTTAAAATCACGCCTGCTATGTTAAGTATGTTGAACAGGGAGTTGAAGAGAGTGGTGGAGCCCGGAGATTTCAGGATCATGATAGGCTCGTCGTCGAGGGAGCTAAGGTTGAAGGGGGTATTAAGGGTGCGCTGAAATTTCGTTTATAATCGAAAAAATGCGTTTTTTGTACAGAACATTCGGTCATGGACGAAAAAAGTAGATTGCTTTTGAGAGAGTTATGATTGATGATAGGGGATTGCCTCGTTTTTGGATAAGGGTGATTGAACGAACGTGGTTTTTAATATTATCTTATTTCACAAATTTTTTACTAGCAATATAATCTTCGATGTTTTTTAACACATCTGTCAAATGAGCACAAGCACTATCCTTGTATTTAATCATATCATTAACCGAAAACTCTTTACCTATTTCCCCAAAAGTAAATTCACCATGTGCAAGGTGATTCCTTTTTTTCTTAATTGTTTCTAATAAACTACCATCCTTTGACTGCTCAAACCCAATCTTGGTAGCAATTTCTTTAATGCTCCTTGCATCAATATTTCCACTTATTCTAATACAATCTGTTTCCAATTGCATTATTTTGTTATCAATAATGCTTATTGCCACATCCTCTAACAGACCTCTAATTTTATCATAGGTAAGAGCATCAATGCCATCTTTTAATGGAAGAGCTTTTTGATTAATCCACAGTTTTTTAAGCTTATCTGACAATTGTGGAAATGTCAAATTTTCTAAATGAATAGCCGAAAAAATTGCTTCTAAGGATTTACGAATTGTTGCTTCAATTAAATTGTAGAGAAGAAGAAATCCATTTGCTTTTAGAATTTTGATTAATTCAACATTTATTGGTTCAATATTTTCCCCTCCATCAATTGTATTGCAATGAATATGACAATCACCTTTATCTATCGTCGTTAATAATTGGAAATAAATGTTAATTTCTTCAATACGTTTTTCAAACTCGACCTTTGTATTATTCATAATGCAACGTGTCTTTTGTTATTTTATTTAAAAGACAATCACGAACGAATTCGATTCTTCCTTTCAGTTTACCAGGATTATTACTTGCATCTGTAGTAGTATGAGCCTTAAACTCATCCGAATCCAACCATTCCATATAAGCAGGTTTTAGGTTCTGATGTTCCTTTATTGCAAGATAAACGCCAACTGAAATAGCTTCAAATCGAACACGAGGAGTTGCATTATCCCTGCCTTTACGAGCAAAATATGGAGGATTAAAATATTTCTCAACAAAAGCCAAAACATCATTTAGTTCCTTTTCCTTTTCATCTAGATTGAACCCAGATTTATTCTTCTCTTTTAAATATTCATCAAGAAATGGAGAAACGTCATGTTTGAAATTCAAATATTTTTCTGAATAGGTAAAAAAACGTAAAAGTAATTCCTCATATTCACCTCTTTTAGCTTTTAGCTCTGGGATTGGACATAGCCTCTGTAGTTGTTTTGATTTTGAAAAATTTAAAATAAAATCATAGAAACCACCTTGAAAAGCACCCTTCCTTACTTCACTATAGCTAAGTTTTTTAGAACTGGTATTAACTCTATCAAAAATATCGGCACGAATCTCTGGCAAAGCCTTATCTGTAACAACATGAAATCTAAAGTCCCGTAATAGAAATTTATTTCTAATTACTGCTGACAGTTGACTAAACGTTGTTCCATTTAAATTTTCTAATTTTTTTAAATCTCGTAATTTAAATCCGTCTTTCACATAATCAACTAAAGTCCTTATCCTCTGAGAACCATCAATAATTTCCAATTCAGCCTCTTCTCCTGCAACAGAGACAAGCATAGGCATTATTGGTACACCTAAAAATACAGATTCAATAAATCGTGATTTTTGCTTATTATCCCAAACAAATTCACGTTGATAAAGAGGAACAAATATTTGGTCTTTTTCATATTTGGAAACTAACACCTCTACAGGATACTCCTTAGTATCATAAACATATGGGATGCTTTCTTCTTTTATCTGATTTTCAATTTTACCAATTTGCTCAATTGTCAATTTTTTAGCCATATATTAGATTTTTTTATACTCTTTCAAGTGTTCTTTGATACTCAGAGCAATGACTCTTCCTAACTGAGGGGGTACAGCATTCCCTATTTGACGAGAAATCACTGACGGATTGTATGCTTTTGCGATGTCTATAAAGGAATAATCTTTAGGAAAAGTTTGAAACAAAGCGGCTTCTCGCAATGTAATGGCTCTATCCTGTTCGGGGTGACCAAAACGCCCATTCCCTAAACCAGTACAATGAGTTGTCATTGTTGGAGCTGGTTCCGTCCATTTCATTCTGCCATATACACTACCATATGATTTCCCTGATTTTTTTCTATGACATTCCAATTTCAACGTTTCGGGCCAATCTTTCCAACTGCCACCTTCTTTGGTCGCTTTAATTCGTTTCAGATTCAAAGGTGTTAATGCTCTTGCTCGATGCAGTAAATCATTTTTATCTGTTTCTCCAGCTTTAACACTAGGTAAATCAGCAATAACATCTTTTACTGTAACATAATTTTCTGGAGAATGTGTTTTATCAATTATTTTAATGTCTCCTAAAAGTGATGCAATTAAAACTAACCTAGTTCTCCTTTGGGGAATCCCGTAATCTGGACAGAATATCTCTCTATAATCAATAAAATATCCTGCCCTTCGAAGTCTATCACAGAAGTCAGAAAAAACAGGAGCTTTCTTGAAATGTAGAAGAAGAGGTACGTTCTCCATTGAAACAATCGTTGGTTTGGTCTCCTCAATTAAACGAGCAAACTCATAAAGCAACTTCCATTTACTATCATCTTTCTCTTTTTGCCGAAAACTATAAGAAGAGAATGGCTGACAAGGTGCACACCCAACTAATATTTTAACCCTATCCTCTTTCCCAAATAATTCGTCAATATCTTTACCACTGATGTTATTAACGTCTTTAGAAATAAATTTTGAGTTGTTATTCGTTTCAAAACTATATTTACAACTTGTATCATTATCTATGCCTGCGATTACATCAAAACCCTCTGAAACAAAACCATACGATAGTCCTCCTATTCCACAGAATAAGTCAACTACTGCTGGTTGTATTTTTTTACTCATCTTAAATTGGCTCCCTATTAATTTTTCACAAAAATAACTTTCCTAATTGGAAATCAATAGTTTTTTTATTGGATTTTACAAATATTTTTCAACAAGACTATCAGCAAAGCAGACGTAGTGGCCAAAAAGCAAGTGCTTAGTAACTAAGCGAAGATTGTAAAGAAGGGTTACCAAAGAGTTGCTTTGTGCGGTGAGGTATTTTTTATTTTCAAAGCACGATGTAACTTATCATCAAAGAGGCTTTCTTGGGTTGTCGTTATGGAACTACAATTGTTATGTTAATAAATTTCATGAGAGAGATTAAACTAATGAAGTTGTTTCTTTTTACGCAATTTACCCAATCTTCTACTGTAAGGTATATGCAAGTTTATGATGCAATGAGTAGGGATTGCCTCGTTTCACTCGGCGTTCCCCGAGTGAGGGTCATTAATAACTATCTCATCTTTAATAGCATCCACTAAATTGATAGGAGGTAGTACTACTGAGTTGAGGACGGTTCCCTCTGTTTTTGTGTGGATTACACCACGGGCTGTGCCGACTACAATAGTGGCCATATAACGTAGAAATTCCACAGGCACTTTATTCTGTTCCTTAATAAACTCTACTCCTTCAGGTGCAATAACGAAATAACACACAATTTCTAACACGAGAATCAATTGTTTTTTCTGAACGAATTGTATGGTTGAAGCGCACCTCACCTGAGCACAATCCGACCTAAGATTGAAATTATAGTTAGCTTTTATATTCACTATATCCCCATTGATAAACTTATCGGGAAAAATCGCAAACTGCTTTGTTTCAACGTGGCTAATTCTATATGGTATCATCATGCTGCAATACTATAATCATTGTTTTGATAAGTAAGAGAAGACTCAGATGTTGAACAGCTTTCATAGGTGCGATCATCTTTTATGTACTGGCTCAAATCTTCAAACTCCAATTTAGGAGCCTTTCCTATTGCAAGAGATAACTCTACAATTTTACTCAATTTATTGTCAAAATTTCCATTAAGCAATTGCGAAACATAACCTTTGGTATAACCTAAATAATCGGCGAGCTGAGTATTGTTCATACTTTTCTTCTTCTTGAATTCATCAAGCTCGCGAAACAATCCTATCTGAAGTTTTGCAATCCAATAGCCTTTGCTACTAAGAAGTTCTGCCCTTGTTTTCATTTTTGTATTATTTTTTTTGTGAAATAATATATTGCTTCTTTAATGCTCTAAACTTATTAATATCTTCGTTTTGTGAATTCTTATATCCACACATAACAACTAATTTGCAATTAGGTTGCTTTATGGCATATACTCGAAGGTGTTTACTCTTGAATTCATATTCTTTAATATTACCTTTCACTCCTTTAAGTTCTCTGAACTTTGTTCTAGGTAAAGACCGGAGATTTGCAACTTCTTCCATATAAAAATAGATACTTTCCATCTCGGTCTTGTACTGTTCTTCCAAAGACTCTTCAAACTCATCAAGAGGCGACATCCCGTCAACAATAAGTTTATTTCAAAGATATGTATTATTCTTGAATTAAGGGGATTATGACATAATAAATGTTGAAAAACGGTGGGAATATTAATCATTCGGATCAAGGGATTGCCTCACTTTGTTCGGCGTTCCCCAAGGGAGGGGGCTTAAAAGGGAAAAAGCCTTATGCTGCGCATAAGTTTTTTTGTTTCTCCTCTCTCAGCCTCGAAAGCTTCTCGCCTCCCCCTTGGGATTGCCTCGCTATGCTCGGCGTTCCCCGAGTGGGGGGGCTTAAAAGGAAAAAAGCCTTATGCTGCGCATAGGTTTTTTTATTTACACCTTCGTGTTAAAGCAAGCTTTACACTTGTCGTAAATAAAAAAACCGGGCTTGTGCCCGGCTTTTTTCCTTTTGCGGTGAGGGGGGGATTCGAACCCCCGGAACCCTTACGAGTTCGGCAGTTTAGCAAACTGCTGGTTTCAGCCACTCACCCACCTCACCAAAATGCTGGGTAACATTGCTTTCACAAGCGGT
>Ga0074193_1002606_pt1 | contig 15731 bp, 14 predicted proteins | sample EPASupsiteHSE605_FD_64523 | JGI IMG/M metagenome (GOLD analysis project Ga0074193, IMG submission 64523) | Bioremediated contaminated groundwater from EPA Superfund site, New Mexico - Sample HSE6-05 | ecosystem: Environmental > Aquatic > Deep subsurface > Groundwater > Contaminated ... | reverse complement strand
CGTCTAGTCTTAGGGAATCCCCAGGTGGCTTTTAAATTGCGGATTCCCGGCAGAATTTTGATTCAATCCAGCGGTAATAACAGTTTGTTAGAAGCCGTAGCCGCCGTTTATGGCCGGGAAACGGCCTCGCAGATGTTGCCAGTAGACCGAAAAGAAATGTTTGGAACCGAAAGGGGACGGATTTGGGGATACATATCTAGACCTAGTTTGTCACGAAACAATCGGCATCAGCAAAGTTTTTTAGTAAATCATCGTTATATTCAAAGCCGACTGCTACAGCAAGCGGTGGGGGAGGCTTATCGAGGGTTACTACCCTTGGGACGGTTTCCCGTAGTGATTTTACACCTGGAAATAGGGCCGGAAATGGTTGATGTAAACGTGCACCCTGCAAAAATGGAGGTCCGTTTCCAAGACGAGAAAATGATTTCTGAGGTCGTGATTCAGGCAGTACGTCAGGCTTTGCTTACTGAAGCGACTATTCCCCAGATCAACGCATCCAGGACGGCGAGGTCTGAAGGCACTTTGCGGGTTCAAGGGAATGATGTATTGCCATATGCACCGGCCGTAAGCTTGCGTAAAGAGGAACCGGTAAACGTTCAGGATCAAAAATTGCCGTATGCACCCAACACCAGTCTGTTGGGATCGCAACCAGAGAGATTTTTATTAAACCCCGTCCAGGAGACTACTAGGGAGTTGGAGCTGTTACCACCGACTAATACTAATATAGATCAGTTTGAGGAAGAATTGCCGAGAAGTCTTAGTTCCGAAACCGAAAACACTGTTTCCGAGCTGGTTTCCGTTAATCGTACTGATAATCGTTCTGATAATCATACTAATCGGATGTTACCGGAGCTGGTGCCTAAAGCCCAAATAGCCGGTACCTATATTCTGGCTGAGGGACAGGATGGACTGTATATTCTGGATCAACATGCAGTGCATGAACGAATCCTATACGAAAAGATTTTGAACAGCCTGGAAAATGGTCATAATTATAGTCAGACCGTACTATTTCCGGAAACAATAGAGCTTACTCCAGAGGAAAGAGAAAGATTTACCCAGCACATTATAATCTTTCGCAATCTAGGATTTGTGATTGAGCATTTCGGGGGGAATACTTTTTTACTGCGGGGAATCCCTACCTTTATTAGTGGGAATGGTAAAGAGGCATTCTTAGATCTTTTAGATTATCTGCAGGATAAAAATCGGGTTGAAGAACAACGTTTACATCAGGGATTAGTAGCTCATTTGGCTTGTCGCCAGGCGATTAAAGCTGCTGATTCCTTAAATCAGGCTGAGATGGAAAGTCTAATTTTGCAGATGGATAAATTGGAAAACCCTTATTCGTGCCCCCATGGACGTCCTACGATCATCCATCTTTCTCAGGCAGAACTGGAACGGCGGTTTCATCGGAGCTGATGGTGGGATTATAAATGGGGAGAGATAATTTATGACATATCCAGCGGATTACGATGATTACAATAATTACGATAACAGTTTATCGGTAAGTGGAACTCTAAATTTGTTAAACCAGCTACAATCTTTATTTAAACAGAAACCGGACTCTCATAAGCTTGGGCCGGTAGAATCAGTGGTGGTCACCACCAGTCAGGATCTAGCGGAACAAATTGAACGCGGCAGAGAATTGGCCAGGGATATTGACTGCGAGTTTGTGCTGCGAAATGATCGGCCACTGAAAAATTTGTTCATGAATACCCTGGTGCAGGGTATAGTAGTGGTTGAATCGGACCGCATTACTCTGCAGTCGGTGGAAGGACCGAAGTCTTTCTTTCACCCGAATATGGCCAAACATCGTGCCGAGGTGCTTTCCAGAAACGGGGAAGATTCAATGGTCACTGCTATGGGACTAACCCCAGGACAGAAGGTGCTGGATTGTACCTTTGGTTTGGGAAGTGACGCTTTGATTGCCAGTCTGATTGTAGGGAAAACGGGTTTGGTAGTTGGACTGGAGGCTTCCCTATTATTGTCCGCTATGATTCGATGGGGAATGCAAGAATACCCTTGGCAGAGGGTTGCCCGAGTTGGGGAATTATTGCGAAAGGCCAGTCAGCAGATCAAGCTATTCAATCTGGATCACCGGAAAGTTTTGCCGCAATTACCGGACGCATCTTTTGATGTTGTTTACTTTGATCCTATGTTTCAGCAGTCGGTCCGTTGTTCGAATGGGATTGAATTAATTCGCAGTTGGGGCTGCCACCAGCCCTTAGAAGTGGTTACAATTCAGCAGGCAGCTAGAGTAGCCCGTCGTCGGGTAGTGGTTAAAGCTAGAAAGGGCAGCCCAGAGTTTACAAAAATAGGTTTTGATCGACTGATTCAAGGGGCAAGGCGGATAAGTTATGGGATTATAGATGTGGATGATGCGCTTGAAACCAGGTGATCAGTTTTTGCCTCAAAATGAGACTGCGCACTTACATTTTATAATTGAAAATAGGGATTTTGAGATAATTAAGTGATGTTAATAGGCGATAAGTGATGGGTGATGTTAATATGTTAGAACCCCTAGTATTAATCGTTGGACCCACTGCCACCGGGAAAAGTGCCGTAGCGATGGGAATCGCCAAAAAGTTAGGCGGGGAAATAATTTCTGGTGATTCAACTCAAGTATACCGGGGTCTCAATATTGGTACGGCCAAGGCATCCTGGGAAGAACGCAAGGTTATTCCTCACCATCTAATAGACATTAATGGCCCGGAAGAACCGTTTAGTGTTGCTGAATTTCAACAAAAGGCAACTCAGGCTATACAAGAAATCAGACAACGCGGCCGACTACCGATCTTGGTCGGGGGGACTGGTTTATATATTCGTTCAGTGGTTGATCCTTATGAGTTTGCGGAGATTGAGACTGATTCGGAGCTCCGTTGTTCCCTGCAACAAGAACTGCTAGAGGTTGGTAAAGCAGAGATGCATCGACGTCTGGCCTTGGTAGACCCTCAGTCTGCGGAACGGATCCATCCGGAGGATGTACGCAGAGTAATTCGGGCGTTAGAGGTTTTTAGGCTAACTAACCAGCCTTTATCCCATTTTCATCATTTGAAAAATAGTCTTCCATCTAAATATAATGCGGTTTGGATTGGTTTGAACCTGGATAGAACGCAACTTTATCAGCGGATTGAACGTCGGGTGGATCAGATGATAGAAGCCGGCTTGATAGATGAAGTTCAAGGGTTATTGGAGCAAGGGGTTGATCCGAACAGTAATTCCATGCAGGCATTAGGATACAAGGAAATGGTAGGTTTCTTAAAAGGAGAATATAGTTTAGCTATAGCCATAGAATTAATCAAACGTAATACCCGGCGTTTTGCCAAACGTCAGCTAACCTGGTTCCGTCGGGATGCTCGGATTAATTGGTTTGATGTGGGAATTGAGGTTAATCAAGAGGTTTTGACTGAAAAAATCTGCCAGATTATTTGCAGGACAATCAATTTCCATGTAGAATAGATTTTGGTAATTGTATTCTAGTTACATGGTTTGATTTGATATGGCTAAGCGTATTAGGTTGGTCCAGATAATTACTATGGGTTTTCGATTATAAAAAAGAGCTGGAGGGTTGGAAAACAATGATAAAGAATCAGATTAACCTGCAGGACCTGGTGTTAAATCAGGTACGGAAAGAAAATATTCCAGTTACCATTTATTTAATAAATGGCTTCCAACTTAAGGGTTTCATCCGTGGTTTTGATAATTTTACCGTGATAATCGAGTTTGATGGTAAGCAGCAGATGGTCTATAAACATGCTATTTCCACGATTACTCCTAGTCGGCAGATCAATTTGATGGCTCCTCCAGAGCCCGTTAAAGGCTAATAGTCCGTGAAGGGTGCTAAGATTATTAAGGATCTAAATTTGAGGTGCCCAAGATAAAAATGGTCTGACGGTAATTGTAATGAATAAGTATTTTTTAGACCTAAGCGAGACTAGAGTACTTTAGTTGTTTAAATTTAAGAGGAGAACCAGGCTCCAGAATTGCTTGGTTCTCTTAGTTTTTGTTTTTTGGAGAATAATAAAAAGGTAATGCCAGCGAAGGGATAGCTAATACTGCTATATATTAGGAGTAATGCCGCCTTTTGCCTATCCGGTTAAAGGCCTTTTATTTTTATAAATATAGAAATTCTATTATAGTTTGTTCTTTTCTAGGAGAAATTTTTAGGAGGTATTAAGTTTAACATGATTTGTAATCTAAGTCTCCAGGTAGTTCCCAATGTACCAGAAGAGGAAGTTTATCCGCTGGTAGACAAGGTAATTGATCTAATCAAGCAATCCGGGGTGAAATATGTGGTGGGCCCTATGGAAACGACTATGGAGGGCGAACTCCCTCAATTATTAGGGATAGTAGAAAGGGCCCAGGAACTGTGTTTAAAAAACGGAGCAACCCGCATTGTTTCGGTGGTAAAGATCGACTACAAGGCAGGTGGGGTTACTATTGATGAAAAAATTAAATCCTATCGTTAATTCCTTGCTTCCTTTGGGGTTGGGGGTAGGAGCCTTGGCGTTATGGGAGTACACCGTTAGATGGCGGGAAATACCTGAATGGATTTTGCCCGGGCCGATTCAGATAACGCGTACTTTTTTGGATACGCTACCTTTGATGGGAAAACACACCCTTAGTACCATGCAGGAATGCTTAGCTGGTTTTGTTTTAGCTATTTTACTCGCTTTTATCATGGCTTTTTTGATGGAAGAAATATCGATGGTTAAAAAATTACTTTATCCGGTGATTGTTATTTCCCAAACAGTACCGATTGTATCGGTAGCCCCATTGTTTATTATTTGGTTTGGCTACGGAATTTTGCCTAAAATTATTGTCGTTATTCTGGTGTGCTTTTTTCCCATAACCATTAGTTTTTTAAGTGGATTGGCAGCGGTGGATAAAGAGTACCTTGAGTTATTCAGATCCATGAAGGCTACTAGATTAGCTATGTTTCGGATGGTTAAACTGCCTTTAGCTCTGCCAGCCTTTTTTTCCGGACTTAAAATATCGGCTTCATATAGCGTTATGGGCGCGGTAATAGGCGAATGGCTTGGAGCCAAAGAGGGTCTTGGAACTTATATGACTTTATCTCAGCACTCTTTTCAAGTAGATCGGGTTTTTGCAGCTATTTTGGCAGTTACCCTTTTAAGTATGGCCTTGTTTGGCGTGGTGAGTATTATTGAAAGAGTGGTAATACCCTGGAACCGGTTGCCAAATAGATAAATCTAAAGGTGAAAAGATAAATAAGTAAATTAAGGTAGTAAAGAAAGAGGTGTTTTTTTTGGAAGTGATTAAGGTATCAGTTTTACCCTTTATGCAGACCGGGTGGGGTGTAAAAGGAAAGCCGGTAATAGACCGTCCTGAAGTAGGAATTATCAATTTGGTTCTGGAACCAGGGGAAAAGGTCCCTTCCCATAAGACTCCCGTAGATGTGCTTTTTCAGATCATGGAGGGAAAAGGTACAGTAACGATCGGTGATGAAAGCCGAATCGTAGAGGCCGGTGAATTTGTCGTAAGCCCGGCACAAATTCCGCATGCCTTGGAGGCTAACGAAGGTTGTTTGTTTTCTGTTTACGTTATGAAAGTGCCCAACACTAAGAAGACTGCAATAAAATAGAATAAATCTACAGGGGGTTGGTTTTGTTGAAAAAAATTTTAACTCTGTTTTTAGTGCTTTTACTGTTAGTACCAGCCGGATGCAACTTTGGAAAAAGTGAAGCTGTTAAACCATTGGATGGACAAAAAGAACCAGAACTTAAGAAAGTTACCGTTTTGTTAGACTGGACCCCTAATACTAATCATACCGGAGTCTATGTCGCTAAAACTCTTGGCTATTATCGGGATCAAGGACTAGATGTGGAAATACTGCCGCCAGGTTCTGCGGGACCAGCCCAACTGATCGCCGCAAATCAAGCGGATTTTGGGTTTAGTTATCAAGAAGAAGTAACTATTGGCCGAACCGCGGGATTACCGATCAAAGCGGTGGCCGCCGTTATTCAGCATAATACCTCCGGTTTTGCTTCTCCGGTGGACAAAGGAATCAAAAGCCCCCGGGATTTTGAGGGCAAAAGATACGGGGGTTGGGGATCGCCAGCTGAAGAGGCCATGCTTAAAGCGTTAATGAGTCAAGAAAAGGCAGACTTTAAAAAAGTAGACCTGATCAACATCGGTAGTGCTGATTTCTTTACCAGCATCAAGAAGGACATTGACTTCGCCTGGATATTTTGGGGGTGGACGGGCATTGAATCTGAATTAAAAGGAGTTCCTTTAAATTTCCTGCGTCTTAGAGATTATAATGATGCCCTGGATTTCTATTCTCCAGTATTGATCGCCAGTGAAACAAAAATAAAATCCGATCCGGATACGGTAGCTAAATTTATCAAAGCTACCACCAAAGGGTACCAGTATAGCATTCAGGAACCGGAAAAATCAGCCCAAATACTACTGGACAGTGTCCCAGAATTAAACCGGGATTTGCTAATGGCCAGTCAAAAGTATCTAGCAAAAGAGTATCAGGGGGATGCACCTCGCTGGGGCGAAATGGATGCGCTGAGGTGGAAGAAATATGCAGATTGGATGTTTGCTCAAGGTCTGATTGAGAAGCCCCTCGATTATGAACAAGCTTTTACCAATGAATTTTTGCCTAAGGAGTAAAAGATGTGCCGGAACTCATAGTTAAGAGAATTACCAAGACCCTAGGAGGTCTTTTGACCCTTAAAGAAATAGATATACAGGTTGGTAATCAGACCTTTGTTGGTATCTTGGGACCCAGCGGCTGCGGGAAGAGTACGCTTTTTAATATTATTTCCGGACTGATGCAGCCAGATCAAGGTTGTGTTTGGATTGATGGGGAGGACGTGACCGGCTGTACGGGCCGAGTAAGCTACATGCAGCAGAAGGATCTATTACTGCCTTCACGAAATGTCCTGGATAATATCAGCATACCGTTGCTTTTAAGAGGTATGTCCAAAAAAACGGCAGGGGAAGAGTCGCGAAAGCACCTAGCCACCTTTGGTCTAGAGGGTTTCGAGAATTATTATCCGAGTCAGTTGTCTGGGGGTATGCGACAGAGAGCAGCCTTACTGAGAACTCATCTTTTTTCTAGTGACATCTGGCTGCTGGATGAACCGTTTGCCTCCCTGGATGCCATTACTAAAAGGCAAATGCAGGCCTGGCTGATCGAGGTTTATAAACAGCTGCATCCCACGGTACTGTTTATTACCCATGACGTTGATGAAGCCTTATATCTATGCGATCGGATATACGTATTATCTGAGTGCCCTACTATAGTAAAATTGGTAGTAGAGGTTCCTTTTAGTAGACCGCTGCATAATCGCACTATAACCGACCCTCAGTATGGGATAATCCGGGATCGGATCCTGGAGTCCCTGGCTGGGTAGAAGATAGTAATCTTCACGGTAGAATGTTGACAAGGAAAGTGATAACCACATATAGTATGTACATGAAAGCGTACGTATTGGGGGGCCAGATATTGATTAAGATTAGAGGGTAGTTACGATGCAAAAATATGAATACAAATGTGTTTTGATCCTAGGTTTAGGTGAAAAAACTACAAGAATTCTAAATGAATACGGACAACAGGGATGGGAACTTGTTGAAGTAGTATGGGCTTGGCACTATTTCAAAAGGCCAATAAAAAATTAATTTTTAGGTTGAGGCAAATGATATGTTTAAGGCATCTAGCAATAATGAAAAGGTAATAAAAAAAAGTAGTTTTGAAAACCTAGGCATCTCGCCTCCTATTCTAAAAGCGATTGAAGAGATGGGTTTTGAGGCACCTACAGAGGTGCAGAGCATGACAATTCCTCATATTCTTAACCAGGAAGATCTGATTGTCAACTCTAAAACGGGCAGTGGCAAGACTGCTGTTTTTGGAATTTCCATGCTGCAGAAGATTGATTCCGGAGCGGTAGGACCCCAAGGTCTAATTCTCACACCGACACGAGAACTGGCTGTTCAGGTAGACAGTGATCTCAGAAAAATGTCAAAATATCTTCGGCACAAGTTAATGGCTGTATACGGACAACACAATATGAATGTTGAAATTCAGGCCCTTAATAAAGGAGTTTCCATCGTTACAGGAACACCAGGCCGGGTATATGATCACATACGTCACGGGAATCTAGAGACTAAACATCTTCGCTTTTTAGTACTAGATGAAGCGGACCGGATGCTGGATATGGGCTTTCTCGATGAGGTGGAGAAAATAATTAAAACCCTCCCCAAAGATAGGGTGACCCTTCTTTTTTCAGCCACCATACCTGCTGAAATTCGTAAGATTTGCAGGGAGTATATGAAACATCCAGTAACTATTGAGATTAAATCGCAGACCATGACAGTGGATACCACCAAACAAGTATACTACCGTGTAAATAATAATGAAAAGAATATACAGTTGAACCGTCTGCTTTTGGTTGAGCGGCCGGAAAGCTGCATGATTTTCTGTAACAAACGAATAACCGTCGATAGAGTTCAAACCTTTTTATCCCAAAAAGGGTATGCTTCTCAGGCTCTACACGGAGATATCCCCCAGGTTAAACGGCTAAAGACCCTCCAGCAGTTCAAGCAAGGAGAATTTTATTTATTGGTAGCAACAGATGTTGCAGCCCGAGGTATTCACATCGAAGATTTGTCCTTGGTGATCAACTATGATGTTCCTATCGAAAAAGACAGCTATGTACATAGGATCGGGCGTACCGGCCGAGCCGGAAATGGAGGCCGCGCCATAACTTTAGTTACAGGCGAAGACATTATGAGTCTCTATGAGATAGAAGAGCATATTGGAGCTATGATTTCTGAAGCGGAATTGCCCACGGAGGCTGTTATCAATGAGCGTAGAGCTTCGATTGAGAAATGGATACGGGCGAATTCAAAGAAGAACAATTCACCTCGAGCTACTTCTGAGTCAAACTTAAGAGAGACTCAAAACAAATACTCTCCCAGAAAACCTTATCAGCACCATGAGAAGCCCAGAAATCGGTCGTCTGAGATGAACCTGGATCATAAAACGGCCAAACGGGCGAATACAATGCATTCTAACGAACAGGTAGAACCAGTTCACATAATTGCTAAATCTGTGCCTCCCCATTCCACCGAAACCGATGTGATCCATGCAAAACTAAGCACAGAGAATGTGAAAAGTGAAGCTCCTATAACTAAGAAACCCTTGCTTAAGCGTATACTACAGTGCATATTTGGTAAGTAAGGCTGTATAGAGTGTTAGAGTAGGAATTTGTCAGGTTTTGGAGAAGTAGTAAAAACCGTGACAAAATCTACCAAATCAGACGTATATCTAGGCCATATTCGAAACCCCAAAGATAATTTATTAGATGGGTTAGGCTTATCGTTTAATCGTTTAGCTCATCATTATTATCTTTTTTTGTTTTCTTTCTCATGTCTAGTTCACTGGACATCGCAAGGGTAAGCCCGGTCCAATATACCCAACCGACCAGAAAACCGGCCATCGGCCCCAGCATCTTTTCAGAATAGGTGCGAAAAGAACCCGGATAAGGCTTGTCTATAGTCATTTCGGACAAAGCCGTAAGTATTATTTAGACTAGTCCTCCTCCCAGAACAAAGCCTACCAAAATAGCCGGTCCGGATGCCTTTATAGCGATTGCTGACCCTAGAAAAAAAGAACCTCCAACTACTGTACCCAGTGCCAGCATTGTTAACTGCCAGGCAGATAGACCTTTTTCTTTATCCATAAAATAAAACCTCCATAGAGACGAAAACGATTTTAGATTAGTATTGGCAAACTGCATTTTAAAATTAAATAAATTACTGCAGTATAGTTCTTCAATTCAATTAACCTAAATTTTTGTCTTCAATATGAGTAGTCGTGGTTTCTGTCGATTAGAAAGTGCTACCCAGCGCATAGATTAAATTTTTTTGGCAATGGTAATAAAAAATGGGAGGAGTTACCCCACTTTGGACTGGACATACCTAGCATAAGAATATTTAATAAATCCGGAAGAAGTCGGCCTAAGTAGAAAGATCTACCGTAACATTCTGCGGAGGTGCTATTTTAATGTCAAATACTCTGAGAACAAAGAAGCGAATTCAAGCATTTTTTGAAACGCTTAATCGTAGTGAATTCATCGATGATAAAAGTATGAAAGAGTTGGCTGAATATAACCGTCCTCTTCCCATAGGGTACGAACAGACTATATCTCAACCTAGTTTGGTTCTGGCTATGACTCAAGAGCTCGATCTTCATGAAAAATGCAGGGTGCTTGAAATCGGTACTGGTTCAGGTTACCAGACGGCATTGCTAGCCCAATTTTGTCAGCATGTTTATACGGTGGAAAGAATTGAGGAGTTAGCGGATAAGAGCAGAACGCGACTCCTTAAAATGGGATATCACAATATCAGTTTTAGAGTTGGCGACGGCAGCGAAGGCTGGGAAGAATTTGCACCTTTTAACCGGATTGTTGTAACTGCAGCAGCGGGAAAAATACCAGACAAACTCATACAACAGCTAGCTTTAGGGGGCAGGATGATAGTGCCTGTCGGCCCGGTAGAAAGTCAGGAGCTTATTCTAATTACAAAAGATGATAATAATGAGATTAATAAGGAATTTCTAGGGGATGTCCGCTTTGTAGAGTTTCGAGGCGAATATGGTTGGCAGGGTAAAGACCGCGAAGACCGCGAATATCATTAATACGTGGAAAGTATGTTGGTTGCAATAATTTGATCAACGAGCGGCGTACTGGTAAGGATTGGACTGGACTAATTTATACATAGAAATAATCTTATTCATAGAAATTTTTCCGACAGAAATTTTTCCAAACCTACCCCCTTAAAAAAAATTTAACCTACGTATTAACAGGTAATAAAATTTTAAGGAGGTATGGTAATGAGGAAAATCCTATCTGTATTCTTGTCCCTTACGCTGCTGATGACACTATTTGCCGGTAGTGCAATGGCAAAACCAGGCAATGGGGCGAGCATGGGCAAGGCCAAAACCTTTAAAGACATTGAAGGTCACTGGGGAAAACCGTCAATCATAAAGATACAGCCCACGGGGCTGTTTAATGGATATGATGACGGCACTTTTCGCCCAGACAACATGATTACTCAAGCAGAAGTCGCAGTACTTATTGACAGACTGGTTGAAATGAGACTTAATTCTTTAAATGATGATGATGAAGTATTAAATGATGATGATGAAGTATTAAATGATGTTCCGGACTGGGCTAAAAAGGCCGTAAAGAAAGGGGCAAAAAACAAATATCTCAACTTAAAGCGATTCCACTCCCAAGTCCAATGTGACCGGCTTATGGCATGTGTACAAATAGCCAAAGCGTTGGGACTAGAGCCAGTTGATAATGAATCCATTAATCCTTTTAAGGATCGGGGATTAATGTCTGACGAAGACTACGGATATCTATTAGCCCTCTATAAGGCTGGATTTATTAAAGGAGATCCAAACGGCAATTTTAATCCAAATAGTTTCCTCAAAAGAGCGGAAATGGCCAGTATAATTGAAAGAATCCTGGGCGATGATGACGAGGATGTTTCTAATGACAAGACCGCTCCGAATTGGCCATCAGATAGTGCGCTAACGGGGTCCAATATTGAATCTACCAGCGTTTATCTTACCTGGACAGCCGCATCTGACAATGAAAAAGTTACCGGTTATAAAATAACTTATAATTTTAATAGCGAGGAAAAAGAAAAGTTAGTCCTTCTGAATCGTTCAACTACGATATCTGGTTTAGAACCAGATGAGGATTATGAATTTACGGTCGAGGCCAGAGATGCTGCCGGCAATTGGAGCGATGATGGCCCGTCAGTAGAGTTGACAACCAAAGAATCTTCAACTATTGAAGATTTGACCAACCCCAACTGGTCTAATGAGTCCCTGACAGCAAGCAGCATAACCAGTTCTGGTGTTATTCTCAAATGGTCCGGTGCTGATGATAACATTGAAGTCACAAAATATCGGATCTACCGGGATGAAGTTTTAAAATACACTGTTGATGCTGATGTAGAAACCAAAATTGTCACCGACCTGACTGAAGATACCGAATATACATTTAGAGTTGAGGCCGGGGATGCCAACGGAAACTGGAGCACAGACGGTCCTGAAGTTGATGTGACTACAAATGAATTACCAGTTTCGACAGATACGACTAAACCATATTGGGATGGCGAAAGCCTGACAACCACTAATATAACCGAGACCAGCGTTACCTTAACGTGGTTGGGAGCGGAAGATAATGAAGATGTTACCCAATATAAGATTTATGTTAACGAGATTTTAAAAACAACTATTGACGATGGTGATGTCAGTACTGAAACTATAACCGGCTTGAATAATGGCACCAATTACACTTTAAGAGTTCAAGCGGGTGACGCGGCTGGTAACTGGAGTACGGATGGACCGAGTGTTACAATCTCTACTCAAAATTAGTCCAGATATTCAGGATAAAATAGCTTAGACAACAGGCATCTCAAAATGGGATGCCTGTTTATTATCGATTACGGACGGAAGAAATCCTCCCTTTGAAAGAAAGTAAAGCAAAACTGAAAAGTCTATGCAAAGATGGATATTTCATTTTATATCTACAAAAGATAGATACCGTTGTATATGTTTTGTAATTTATTAAAAAGGGAGGAATAGGGAATTAGATGAATATAGATGAACAGAAAAAATTTAGAAAACCACCTCAATCTTATTGGATGGATTCCACACCCCAAACGGATTATCCCGTTTTAAATGAAGATCTAAAGGTTGATATAGCAATTATTGGCGGCGGAATTGCGGGTATTTCTGCTGCCTACATGCTTAATCAAAAAGGGTTAAATATAGCCATTATTGAGGCTGATCATATTCTCCAAGGTACAACCGGGCATACCACTGCAAAAATCACTTCCCAGCATGGGTTAATCTATAATCAAATAAAAAATCAACTTAGCGAGGAATTGGCCAAACAATATGCTAATGCTAATGAGTCTGCCATTCGGATGATTGAAAAGATAGCCAGTGAAAATAATATTGATTGTGATTATGTTTCTCAATCAGCCTATGTGTATACATTTCGGGATGAGTATGTTGATAAGATAAGTGATGAAGCAAAAGTGGCCGCCTCTTTAGGTATCAAATCTTCTTACTTAGAAGAAATACCTTTTTCGTTTTCTATAAAAGCCGCCCTTCGTTTTGATAATCAGGCCCAATTTCATCCACTGAAATTTTTGCTTCCTATAGCTAAAAGGATAGCAAGTAATGGTTGTCAAATATTTGAGCAAAGTAGAATTGTAAACATTGAAGAAGACGGTAAATACATTTTAATAACCGATCAAGGAAAAAAGGTAACCGCTGAAAAGGTTATTATTGCTTCTCATTACCCTTGTTACAATAAACAAGGTCTTTATTTTGCCAGAATATACTCGGAACGATCATATGTTGTTGCTATTAAGGCCAAAGATAAATATCCAGGTGGAATGTATATAACCGCAGAAGATCCTGGTCGGTCACTCCGCAGTCAAATATATAATCATGGCGAATTGATTTTAGTTGGTGGTGAACACCATAAAACTGGGCAAGGTGAAGATGCGGTTAAGCATTATGAGGCTTTAATAGATTTTGCCAATGATACTTTTACGGTAGAAGATATTCCTTATCGATGGTCTACCCAGGACTGTATGACCTTGGATGACTTACCTTACGTAGGGCATTTCACGTCAAAAACCCCCAATTTGTATATAGCCACAGGCTATGGTAAATGGGGAATGACCAACAGTATTGCTTCGGCTATGTTACTAAGGGACCTGATCATTGATGGAAATAGTCCTTGGCAGGATGTATATAATCCCTCCCGTCAAACCATAACCGCTTCTGCTAAGAATTTCGTGGTTGAAAATCTTAATGTAGCCAAGGAACTGATAGAGGGTAAAATTTCCCCGCTACCCGAAGAGGTTAATATTAAACCCGGTGAGGGGAAAGTGATTGAAGCAAACGGAAAAAGGGCTGGAGCATATAGGGACGAGGAAGGCAGGTTACATCTCATAAATACAACATGCACACATATGGGGTGCGAGTTAAGTTGGAATTCTGCAGAGAAATCTTGGGATTGTCCTTGTCATGGTTCAAGATTTTCTTATGAAGGTGATATAATTGAAGGGCCAACGGTTAATCCATTAAATATACACAAAGATGTAAACACGATTGAAAAGCTAATCCAAGATGATTTTTAGCAATTGTAGGATGTCTTCTCTAGAGTGAAGAGCAGCCTCCTGTTACCAGAGGGATGAAGGGAAGACTATATTGCCTAGAACTTTGGCAGCAATTGGCAGGTATAAATTGTTGACAAAGCGTATAAGACCTGATAAACTAAGGTTCCGCTGAGGGGCGAAAGCGCCGCAGCAAAAACAGAGAGAATCCAAAGAGATTCAATCTAAAAGAGCAAACAAGAAAACCGAGATTTAGAACATTGGCAGCAATTGGCAGGTATAAACTGTTGACAAACGGTATAGTGCCATGCTAAACTAAGGTTCCGCTGAGGGGCGAAAGCGCCAAAGCAAAACAGAGAAAACCAAAACTCTGATCTTTGAAAACTAAACAGTTGTGCGAAGCCTAAAATAAACAAACAGTCAAGGACCTCGTTAAGAGAGTTTCAAGACAAAAGCTAGCAAGTAAATAAGAGCAATTAAGCTCTTCGATATTTAAACGGAGAGTTTGATCCTGGCTCAGGACGAACGCTGGCGGCGTGCTTAACACATGCAAGTCGAACGGAGAATAAAAGGAAGCTTGCGAATTTTATTCTTAGTGGCGGACGGGTGAGTAACGCGTGGGTAACCAACCCATAACACCGGGACAACCCTGGGAAACTGGGGCTAATACCGGATACGTTCTTCTTAGGGCATCCTGAGAAGAAGAAAGGTGGCCTCTGAATATGCTACCGATTATGGACGGACCCGCGTCTGATTAGCTAGTTGGTGGGGTAACGGCCTACCAAGGCGACGATCAGTAGCCGGCCTGAGAGGGTGGTCGGCCACACTGGGACTGAGACACGGCCCAGACTCCTACGGGAGGCAGCAGTGGGGAATATTGCGCAATGGGCGAAAGCCTGACGCAGCAACGCCGCGTGAGTGAAGAAGGCCTTCGGGTTGTAAAGCTCTGTCTTTTTGGACGAAGACTGAATGGTCAATATCCATTCAGGTGACGGTACAGAAAAAGGAAGCCCCGGCTAACTACGTGCCAGCAGCCGCGGTAAAACGTAGGGGGCGAGCGTTGTCCGGAATTATTGGGCGTAAAGCGCGTGTAGGCGGAAGCTTAAGTCAGGTGTGAAAACTCGGGGCTCAACCCCGAGCCTGCATCTGAAACTGGGTTTCTTGAGGACGGGAGAGGAAAGTGGAATTCCTAGTGTAGCGGTGAAATGCGTAGATATTAGGAGGAACACCAGTGGCGAAGGCGACTTTCTGGACCGTAACTGACGCTGAGACGCGAAAGCGTGGGGAGCAAACAGGATTAGATACCCTGGTAGTCCACGCCGTAAACGATGGGTACTAGGTGTAGGAGGTATCGACCCCTTCTGTGCCGCAGCTAACGCATTAAGTACCCCGCCTGGGGAGTACGGCCGCAAGGTTGAAACTCAAAGGAATTGACGGGGGCCCGCACAAGCGGTGGAGCATGTGGTTTAATTCGACGCAACGCGAAGAACCTTACCAGGACTTGACATCCTTTGAATCTTTATGAAAGTTTAGAGTGCCCCTTCGGG
>Ga0074193_1002605_pt1 | contig 15737 bp, 10 predicted proteins | sample EPASupsiteHSE605_FD_64523 | JGI IMG/M metagenome (GOLD analysis project Ga0074193, IMG submission 64523) | Bioremediated contaminated groundwater from EPA Superfund site, New Mexico - Sample HSE6-05 | ecosystem: Environmental > Aquatic > Deep subsurface > Groundwater > Contaminated ... | reverse complement strand
GGAAGGTCGGGGGGCAATGCTATTTCACCCGCACTTTTTTCAATTCATTATTGGCGTTGAAAACAGGGAAATACATGAGGCTGATGCTGGCGGGATTGAGGGTGTAAGAACCTGAATAACGGGGCAGAATGCTGATTTTGAAAGTGTAGGTTCCGGCCGGAAGATGTTCGCAGAAAATGGCGGTTTCGTTGCGGAAATACTCACGATGGGTTTCGTACCGCACATTTTTATTCTTCGAAGCATAGGAACAGCCGCCGGGTACAGGCACATTGATCATGACATATTCGGCTTCCTTTTTTACTTCAACGCGTGCACACAATATTGTTTCGCGGCCAGCAGAAAGGATTCCGGCTGTATCGTTTTCGAAAAAGGTAGTTATGACAAAATCATTCTCTCTTTTCTCAGGACGTTTTTCGTGATGCATGTTATAGGTTGTCATGTACACCGGAAAGGCGCCCGATTTTGTGACATTGAGTTGCATGCCTGGTTTCAGTGACATGGAAAAAGGAAATTGTGTCACGGTGATACTTGTGTCGCCGCTCAGTTGCAGCGCGGGTTTCGCAACAACTCTGTTCGAATCGAGCATATCAGGTAACAACGTGCTGATGATCTGAACCGATTCGTATGTGTTCTGCCATGCGCCTGCCATGCGCTTTTCGAAGAAGTAGTTGCGCATTTGCTGCAGCATTTTCGGATGGTTTTCCGGGTCGGCTTTCAAAATCCGGTACATGCGCAGTGTGTTCTGAACATCGCTGTTGTCAACGGTTTCGCGTGTGCTGTCGGAAAAATATATATTGCCCGACAGGGTCGTTTTCTGATAACGAAGCAGCGAATCCATGCTGAATGGTATTCTGAGTTTCTGTTGCAATGAAGCCAGTTCCAGACGTTCCTTCAGTGTGAGCGAATCGGTGTTGCCGGCAGTCAGCCATTGCTTGTAATTGTACGTTGTTTTGAGCGAGGCCAGCAAATTTAAAATGCGCACCTGTGTCGCGAAGTCGCCTGTATTCTCAATCTGACGAATCAGCATGGCGACTGAAGTGCCCGTGTCTGGAATTTTATATCCCTGTTTTTGCGCTTCAATAAATGCTTCCAGCACGTGAAGCGACATCCATACATTGGTTTCCGAATCGTTCCACCAACCCCAGAGTTCGCTTTTGTTGCGGTTTTGCGACATTTTATCAATCAGCTTGTTCACTTCGCGGTCATGTGTAAATTTGGTTCCTTTAAATTCAGCTATTCTTTTTTCCGCCAGCATGGCTTTCAGTTTCGATGCCATCTGCTCGTTGCAATCGTAGCGGTAATAAATGATTTTGCTGATTTCAATATTCATAATATCCAGCTCATCGGCCGAAGCATACAAGGTCGTTACGGTCTGCATGGAATCAGTTGAAATGCGTATGGTTGTATCCTTATTCAGAACATAAAAATTTCCGGAAGCGCGCTCCAGGCCTTGCTTATACACAGGTATACCACGCACTTCGCCATCGAAATAGCCATCGTCGCGGAGCAGCTGATATTTTATTTTCAATGAATCGGCTGCGACAACCGTCATGGTGTCGGTAATCGCATTTGCGCACACCGTGCGGCCCAGATCGGTTTTGATATTGTCTGTTTCGAAGAAACGTGACACCGAAACGGAGTCGGGAGCGTAATTCAGCATTTTTCCGATCACGTCCGATGTGTCGCCCTGTGTGAGAAAGAGCGGCACGAAAAGCTGCGCCATCAGCGGCTTGTACGACTTGATGGAATCGCTTGTCTGTCCGGTTTGCCGCTTGTTGTTCATAGCCAGGCAATATGTTTTCCAACAGGTAACATCGTCGGGAAAAACAACCTCAAACTCTGCATGGCCGTTTTTATCTGTAACCAGCTCAGGCTGCCAGAATCCGACATCGGAGAAATGACTGCGTACCGAGCCTGATTTTTCTGCTTCGGTCAGAAATTCAGCATCGTACCAGGCACCGCGTTCAGTGTCGCCTGCAGGATTTTTCTGCATAGTAAGAATTTCCACTACGCCGTTCTTTCCTTCGTCGCCGTATTTTGCTGTGGCCTGTTCCGCCGTAAGAATATCGATGCGCATTACCTGCAGCTGATCCAATGCTGCGAAATCGCCGGTGAATGCATAACCGTCAACAATGATCATTGCACCTTCTGGGATTGTCTGATTACCTACAGCTTTTGCACCATTGATGTACACACTGGTATTATCGCCGCGAATGGAGCCCATCAGGCCATCCCATGAAAACACGCTGGCTAAAACACTTCCGTCAGATAATTTTTCGTAATCAATATTCAGGTCGCTGGAAACCCCGCCCACTTGTACTGATATACTTGAAGCATCCCTTCCAGGCATTATGGAAATGGATTCAACACTGCAAAGGCGGTTGACTGTAGTCACTTCATAATTTGGATTGTAGCACATAATTTCGCAGGCTTGCAGGCTTTTGCCCGGTTCCAGTTGAGCATCGAGTAATTGCGTGTTATTACTGAAAATCCGGACATCCTGCATGATAAGCTTATCGTATCCGATCGATGAAAAAGTTACGTTATAATTACCCGGAGGAATAGGTTTAATGAGATAATAGCCATCAAAATCGGTCTGGGCTCCAATGAGTTTATCGTCTGCCATTTTTATATAGACATTGCAAAACGGCACCGGTTCACCTGATTCAGCATCGGATACTTGTCCGCGCAACGAACCACAGGCATTTCCTGTACAATTTGTGTTGGAATTATTTTCGAAAGACATGGACGTTTGTTTAAGCTGCGCCAGATTTTTTTCGGAAAATCTTTTAATCAACTTAAAAATTTGTCTGTACTGTACGGTATCATTTAAAAGCAAGAATGGATTTATCTGATAATGATTAATACCGTTTGCCTTAATTCGAATTGAATCTGCAATCAGATATTTTCTGTCGGGAAACACAATGGTTAAACGGTACAAGCCCGGAGCGAGATTATTGAACTGGTAAGCTCCGCCGGGATAAACACTTGTAAGAGCAGTATCGTTTAAATTTTGCAGCACACAACACAAAGGTGATTTTACATAATGATACTCATACGAAATTTGGAGCAGGCCGCTTAAGCTCAGAGCCATGGCTCGTTCCTGGAATTTAAGGCTGTCGAATTGTTTTCGTTCCTGCTGACTTATCCACATGTCCTGCATCATTTTTTCAGTCAGAACCGCGTCCCTTAAACTATTTTCACAGTTATATTTCCATAATTGATCCGGATATAATCTGCTGCCAGCGCTTCGCATCTTAATCAGGTTTTTAGCGAATTCGTATTCAAATTGAGCTTCATGGATAAATGTATGTTGATAGTTACCGGGAACGATCAGTTCAACCTGTCCCGATACGGGGCCAGCCAGCAGAAGTGTCCGTCGTGTATTTTGTGTTGCCAGTAGCTGTATACGATCATTCGCTTTCATCCACGCAAAACCGGAAGTGAAATTATTTTGTACAGGAATGATGTACGGATATAGATACAATTTTTCGGAAGAAGTCAGATCGAATGGCATTTCTACGTTATGAACCTGTGCGTTGTTCAGGGACTTATCCACACTGAAAATCAGTTTTTGTCCTTCGCTGAAATACATGCTGTCTATGGTAATCCAGCTTTTTTCTGTACGCAGCACAATCTGATGAAACCCTCTGTCGATGCGGAAAGAGTAGGGCTGAATATGATTTGTCCAGCTGAAATATACAGGGCTGTTGTCGACATAAATCACATGAACCGGAATATTATATCCATTTGAAAAAACAAAAGGTGCAAATTGTGTAATGGAGTCCTGAAGCGGATATTCGAAACGAAAAATGGAGTCGCCTGGATATCGGAACTGATAATACAACATGGTGTCAATGGCTGCTTTATCGCGCCAGAACGCATAATCAGCGGTTCCTTCTTTTCTTTCTGATATGGAGTGCGTATTGAAATCAAAGCTGTTGATGAGTCGCTTTGGCTTGCGGAATTTTCCGTAATAGGATATTTCCGGCCCTTTTTTGTTGAATTTTTTTGTCACCGACCAGGCAGTCAGATCAACGTCTTTGACCGGTTTTCCGCGATGGTCGGTTACGTTTACGGCAATGGTGGTCTTTTGCCCGGGATATACCACAGCGGGCTGCAGCATGGTGACATTCAGATTTCTGTCCATCAGTCTCAGCTGCCGGCTTTCGTTTTTCACTTCGCCAGCCCAGATATAATTGATACTGATGAAATAATTTCCTTTCGAAACATCTTTCATGTTCAGCTGCAGTTGCTTCCCGCTACCGCTTTGGATGCGCCTGTTGCGGCAATACAAATCCCAGGTGAACTCAATGTTGGAAGGATTATATACACTCAGCTTCAATGAATCGTTTTGTCGTGTGCCGTAACAAATCAGTCCGGCTTCTTCCTCGCTGATGTCGAGTTCGCTTTTGCTGCTGCCGGCCACCACACTGTATTTCTTCATGCGCGGATTCAGCGGCAGTGTGCATGGTATGTCGCCTTCGTACACAATCGTTTTAAAATTGAATGCATCGGTTGCTGTTACGGTTGCATGGTGCGAAACCGACAATCCGTCTTCGATGTAGCGGATATTGAGTGAATCATTCTGCAGCGAAATTTCGGCTTGTCCCGGACTGTTGTAATATTTGATTTTTATTTTTTCCGTATTGAGTTCATTGTCTGAAGTGCGCACATCGACTGTAATTTCGTATGTAAAATCGGCAGCCGGAAATATTGAATCATTCAGCAGAATTTCGGTTTCACCCTGCGGATTTAAAGTCTGCTTCAGGTATATTAATGTGTCGGGAACAAACACAGCAGGTTTAAAATATTCCCGGACACTTGTTGCGTGCGCTACAATTTCAACCCTTGCATCCTGCAGATTGAGTCCGTTGTCGTCGGTGGCTTTTATTTTCAGCGTTAACGGATTACCGCGGTATTGCTTCTTTTGCGCACAATCGACACGGAGGCTGTTTCGTTTCAGTTCGTAATCGTGATAATCGAATTCGCTGGCTTTATAGATGGCAGCCTTTTTATCGCGAAGTTCAATATTGCATACATCAGTCAGCCTGAGCTGCAGCGAATCATGCAATACAAATGTACTGGTATAGGCACCTTTGCGATGGGATTGCATGGTCTGTATCTTATGCTCCTTACCACTGTTTCTTAAAAAAATGATTAGTTCTTTTTGTAAAGGTTTTCCGTGCCGGTTCGTCAGATATGATTTTACGTGAACTGTGTCTCCCGGCCTGTATTGCGGCTTATCGAACACGATGTATCCGTTGACATTTTCTTTATAATGATGGAATCGCCGGGGATGTTTTATTTTTTGCCACGCATAATACATTCCTTCATTAATTACAGCATACCAGTATTTTGTCTGCCGGATAGAACCAACGGCCCATCCTTTTACAATGGAGCGCACACCATCGATGGGCAGAAACACAAAATATCTGACGGGTACCCACACATAGCGCAGCGGCGTGCGGTAAAACACGGTGAGGTATGTGCGTCTGACAGCAGAATTATTGAATTCGCGATCCAGATGATAATACTGAGTATTGGCTCCCACAGTGACTTCGAGCACACCCTGGCGGTTCGATTTTTTATCGGTAAACACTTTTTTGTGCGCATCGTATTTCAGTTTTTTGTGATGCACTTTCACAATGGCATCCGGGATGGGTTTTCCGTTCAGATCGGTCACCTGCACACACAAATCGGACGTATTGTTTTGAATAAAAACATCGAAGCTCCGCACAGTTGTAATGGAGACACTTTGCTTGTTTTCAACAAGTCCGGTGCGCAGATAATGACCCGGTGGAAGTTGCCGCGTATATTCGCTGTCGCTGGGAAAAGAATCGGCCAGCGTGTGAAAATACGAGCGGTCGGTAATGTATAAATCGTTTTTATAAATATTTTTTGCTTCATCGTTGGTAATGCGGTAAATGTAGGTATAGTAGCCCGAATGGCGGCTGTACAGCAGGTTTTGTCCAAATGAAAATGAACTGATAAAAACACATATGATGGCAGCAAAAAGAGGACGGTATAAAAATGCTCTCATAATTTTCGAATTTAAGTCACGATTCATCGCGCAGCTTTTTCCATAATTTTTTCAAAGATAAAAACAAAATTATTGAGTTTGGATGTAGTCTGATTAGTTTGTACTGTTGGGGTTGTCTCAAAATAGCGGAGTGTTACGACATTCCACCGTTCCGGCCAATATAAGAACCCTTGAAGAGTTTAGAACTCTTCGAGGGTTAATTGTGGCCGGAACATGGAACCGTCGTAACAACAGCAAAAACAACGGTTCCATGTCTTTCAGCTCCTACGTCGCTTCCAGACGATGGAATGTTGTTTTTGTCGCTGAAGACTTTTTGAGGCAGCCCCCGTAAAGTATTTAAATCAGACTACGCCCAACGCCATTTTTAAATCCTTCAGAAATTGATTATATTTGATATAGGAAATATTTCAGGAAAGGAGCAGCCATGAAAGAATTTTCAGGACATATTGCAGGTTATCTTTTCGGATTTGTGGTTTTCATTCTGCTGATTCCGTATGGATTGTATCAGCTGGCGCAGTCCGGATGGCTGTTTCAGGATGAGGTGATTTTTAATTGCGACTTATTCAGAATAACAATTTCCATGTTGATTTTTATTGTGGGCGCTGTCTTTGGTGCGTGGTCCAATATTTTTCTGAATGTGGTTGGAAAAGGCGGACCGGTAGAGGCTTTCGGTGTGGCGCTCAGTCCGCCGACAAAGAAACTGGTCACAACAGGACCCTATCGGTATACGCGCAATCCCATGGTATTTGGTGCATTTATGATGTATCTGGGCCTTTCGCTGTTTTTCAATTCAATTGCAGATATTCTCTGTGTGATTTTGTTTCTTTTATTATTGATTATACTTCTGAAAACCTCTGAAGAAAAGCGTCTGGAGCGCGATTTCGGAGAAGAATACAAAGCATACAAAAAGAAAGTCCCGATGATTTTTCCGTTCATCCGTTGGATGTAGGATTTAAAGAAACAATACAGTATCTATCTCAGCGCAAACGCCGCGGCGGCTTCGGCATGAAGCAGCAGGGTGTCGAAGAGGGGAATATCGGTGTCGGATTGTTTGATCAGCAGCGGGATTTCGGTGCAGCCCATGATGATGCCCTGTGCGCCGGATTCGCGCAGTTGCTGCATGATTTCGAGATAGCGGCCTTTGGCTTCTTCGGTAAAAATGCCGCGTGTGAATTCGTTGTAAATGGTATTATGCACGTAATCGCGCACGGCGGGCGGGGGAGTGATGACATCGATGCCGAAATTTTCTTTCAGCCGTTGCGCGTAAAACGGCATTTCCATGGTTGGCCTTGTGCCTAATAATCCCACTTTGCTGAAATTATTCTGTTTGATTTTTTCGCCGGTGGCATCGGCAATATGCAGGAGCGGCATGTTGATCTGCTGCGAAATGGCATCGGCAAACATGTGTGTTGTGTTGGCGCACAGTAGCAGACAGTCGGCGCCGTGTTGTTCAATGCCCATGGCTTTTTCGCTGAAAAATTTTCCAAGCGACTCAAAATCATTCCGGTCGATACAGCTGCGCACATCGTTGAAATCGACCGAAAACAGGACTATTTGAGCGGTGTGCACATGATTGGTTGCTTCCGAAATTTTCTCATTGATGATGCGGTAATATTCCAGTGTCGATTCCCAGCCGGTGCCGCCCAGTAGTCCGATGGTTTTCATAGTTGTGGATTGAACAGGAACAAATATAGAATTTTTCTTTGTAGCTGCCGCGCTATTCAATCGCGCGGCAGCTACAAAACTAAAAAAATAATCAGCCCTGAGTCACTTTTCGAGCAAGCTCGATCGTGCCTGATAAGAAAGAGTATGTGGTATTGTGAATTTTACTCGTTTGCTTTATTGAAAACATGTCACAGCAAACGAGTAAAATTGGGATTAGCTACGCAAAGCAACTTCGCTTCGCTACGTACTTTGCTCCGCTGATCCCAGGTTGGTGCGAATTCCGAGACAAAACCGTACAGCTCCTCCGGAAATGAAATAATCAGCCCCGAGTCACTTTTCGAGCAAGCTCGATCGTGTCTCATAAGAAAGAGTATGTGGTATTGTGAATTTTACTCGTTTGCTTTATTGAAAACATGTCATAGCAAACGAGTAAAATTGGGATTAGCTACGCAAAGTAACTTCGCTTCGCTACGTACTTTGCTCCGCTGATCCCAGGTTGGTGCGAATTCCGAGACAAAACCGTACAGCTCCTACGGAGCTGAAATAATCAGCTCCGGGTCTCTTTTCGGGCAAGCTTGATTGTGCCGATAAGAAAGAGTATGTAGTATTGTGAATTTTACTTGTTTGCTTTATTGAAAATAAGTCATAGCAAACGAGTAAAATTGGGATTAGCGAAGCAAAGTAACTTCGCTTCGCTACGTACTTTGCTCCGCTGATCCCAGGTTGGTGCGAATTCCGAGACAAAACCGTACAGCTCCTACGGAGCTGAAATAATCAGCCCCGAGTCACTTTTCGAGCAAGCTCGATCGTGTCTCAGGGCTGATTATTCTCTTCGAGACGGTTTTGTCTCTTCGTGACCCAGCTGGGATTCGAACCCAGGACCCCATCCTTAAAAGGGATGTGCTCTACCTGCTGAGCTACTAAGTCCTTTTGCTTTGGGAGTGCAAAGATACAAAAAATTTGAAACGACCAAATTTTTTTTGAAAAAGAGTAAAAAAAATGTCGGAATATTTTTCAACATTCTATGTTTATGAACTTTCAATCAGCGTAGTTAAGCCACGTCAATTAAAATTGTATCATTGCAAAAATTTGGAATTTGATGGGCTTGAAAGGTAAAGTAGTGATTGTCACGGGTGCTTCATCGGGAATCGGCGAGGCATTGAGCCGCCGGCTGATGTCAGAGGGCGCACGGGTGGTGATGGCTGCACGCAACGAAGAAAAAATGATTGCCATTGCATCGGAATATCCTGCAGCCGAAGTGCAGGTGGTAAAAGCCGATGTGAGCAAACGCGAAGACTGTGCGAAAATTATTCAGGAAACCATCGGTCGCTTTGGCGAAATCGATGTATTGATCAATAACGCAGGCATGAGTATGCGCGCCATTTTCGAAGATCTCGATCTGGCTGTGATTGAAAAACTGATGAATGTAAATTTCTGGGGAACCGTTTTTTGCACACGCGAAGCCATACCTTATTTATTACAATCGAAAGGCAGCGTTGTGGGAGTCTCGTCCATAGCCGGTTTTCAGGGATTGCCCGCCCGCACAGGATATTCATCGTCGAAATTTGCCATGCACGGATTTCTGAATACATTGCGCGTTGAAACATTGAATCAGGGATTGCATGTAATGATTGCCTGTCCGGGATTTACCGAGTCGAATATCCGCAACACCGCACTCACAGCCGATGGCAGCCCGCAGGGAAGTACACCGCTGGATGAGAAAAATTTAATGAGCGCCGACGATGTCGCTGTAAAAATTATTCGTGGCATCGAAAAACGCAAACGTACCTTGATCATGACCATGCAGGGAAAGCTGGTTGTTCTTTTAAGTAAATTCTTCCCGAAGTGGGTTGATAAAATGACTTATAAGACAATGAAAAAAGAAAAAAACTCACCTCTGAAATAAACCAATAAAAAAATAACCACCATGAAAAGCGAAAAAATCAAAATTCTGCCAATGGATGGCTGTAGCCTCATCCGCTTTGGCGCTTCTGATAACGATGTAATGAATGCCATCGGCGAACCTGATGAACGCGAAAACATTGATGATGAAGACTATGACAGCGAAATCTGGTACTATGATGAAAGAGGCATCACGCTGTTTTTGGATGAAATGGAAGACGAAGGCCTGCTGGTAAGCGGCATTGAGCTTGAAGGCGACAATGTAGAACTCGAAGGCGTTTCCATTATGGGAAAATCGATTGATGAAATTAAAGCCCTTGCCGACAAACACAAATACGGCGAAGCTGACGTAGAAAAAGAAGAGTGGGGCGAATTCCGCCTGTCGTACGAAGACAAACTGCTCGACTTTTATTTTGATGAGAACAAGAAGCTCATCAGTGTAAGTCTGGGAATGGAGTAATCCGTTGGGTGTAGTCTCAATAGAAAATGAGTTAGGGCTTAGTCTGGAGACTAAGCCCTACAATTTTGTTTAAACAGACTACGCCCAACTATATTTAAATTCCGCGCTGGCGCACCGCTTCAAATTTAATGTGGTCTGATAACCCTCGATGAGTTTGAAAACTCTTTGAGGGTTTTTTATTATATGACAAATTTCAGGTTTTAAATCATTTAACTTTTTACATGTAAATAAATCTATATTTTTGACAAAAAATGAAATTCAGTTTTTTTACAGTTTTATTGCTGTTTATTTGCGTATCATCTATTGGTCAGGTGAACGATAAAACAGTTGCCAAATATCTTACCGGGCGTGATTGGGTGATTATTTCGGAGAAATCAGATGGAGAAACAACATTTGTCTCTTACGATGATTTAATGTATATCCGTTTTAACGATGACAATACAGCTTTCATTAATATTATGAATGAGTCTCCCGAGGATGATACGTATATATCATGGGAATATAGTGATGGCTTTCTTTTATTGAAGGATGAATCAGGAGATATGTTTGGGCAGGAATCAAACTCACGGATTGAGTTTCTTGACAGCAACAGGCTGACACTGAAAGTTATTGATGAAAGTATTACTTATTTATATTGTCAGGAACGAAAAAATTTCAAAGCACAGGATTTAAGTTTATATGAAAAAGCGGTGGAATTAAATACGGAAGATTCGTATCAGATGTATCTGGATAAAATGCCCGGCGGGAAGTATGTCGGTTCGGTAAAAAAAACATTAAGCCGGTTTTTATGGGACGATGTGCGCAGGAGCCGCGACTTAAACAAGATAGAAGAATTTTGCGAAACTTATTCCGAATCGGAATATTATGCTGAAGCAGAAAAGCTGAAAGATGAGCTTTTATGGGCAGAGTGCATGAAATCTCCCGGCAAGGTAGCGTATGTAACGTACTTAAACAAATCAAATCCAACCAATGCCGAGCATATTACAGAAGCGTTTTCCAAATACGAAGATTTTTTATGGTCCGATGCTGTTAATGCAAACACCATCGAGATGTACAGAGAATATCTGCGTGTTTATCCTGAAGGTAAATATAAAAGCGAGGCATGGGACCATCTGGCTTTTGCCGAAGCAAAAAAAGAGAATAGTATCCCTTCATACAATAAATATCTCTCGATGTATCCAACGGGAAAGTATGTAGCCGAGGCCAACGACATACTGATTAATGCATACCTGTATTGGGGAAATCAGTCTTTCGATAAGTTTAAAGTTGCTATTGGATCTGCAACAATATTCTCCTACAGCGGATTGGATACGGATATTGACGAAGCTTTGAAGTATTACGACCTTTTAATTTCAAAATATCCCGATAATGCAAAAACTATAGAACTGAAAAATGGCCGTTATGCAGAAGCCTGTTATTATAAAGCTGAAGTGTTGTATGCTGAAAAAAAATACAGCGAAAGTGTAAAGTTTTACGAGAAAAGTATTGCTGCCAACAGCAGCAGTTCATTTGCCAGCGATGCCAATGCAAAAATGGCCAGTGCTGAAAAAATTATCCGCAAAAAAAGTTTACCCGATCTGCAGTTTATTCAATACAATGGTTCCGTTACTGCCCCAATCGGAATTATGTGGGGTTCATCCAATGTGGATCGAATTGGGGGATGGATTTCAGCAAAAATGAGCCCTGGCTTTTTAATTGGCACATCCTATTATACCTACGACGGTCATCAGTTTATCGGGAATGTGATGACACCGCAGGCTACCGGGAAGGAAGTAAGAAGTGCTGCATCAATCACTACAGGGTTAACCGTACCAATCGGATATCCTTTTGCGTTGTACGGCGGAGCCGGATATTACTATGAAGCCATGATTATGCAGGTTGATGAAACAGACAGCTCTGGCGATTATTATGACACCAAATGGATTCGTGACGAAAGTCGTACAATATCAGGGGTTGAGACCAGTTTTGGATTGTTATTGAATTCGTATGATATTTCTCTCTCTGCCGGAATATCTTTGGTGAATTTCGACAAAGCCATTTTCAACTTCGGTGTTGGCTGGACATTTTAATTGAACAGCCGTACTTTTTTCAGGAGAACAAAAAGCTCATCAGTGTAAGTCCTATAATGGAGTAAATCGTTGGGCGTAGTCTCAATAGAAAATGAGTTAGGGCTTAGTCTGGAGACTAAGCCCTACAATTTTGTTTATACAGACTACGCCCAACTATATTTAAATTCCGCGCTGGCGCACCGCTTCAAACAATATGATTCCGGCGCTCACCGAAACATTCAACGATGCTACCTGACCAACCATTGGAATACGAATCCATTCATCGGCAATTTTCAGAACGGCGGTTGATATACCATCTTCTTCGCTGCCAACGATAATGCCGGCAGGCACATTATAATCTGCTTCGCTATAGAGTTTCACTGCTTTTTCGCTGGCGGCAAACAGCCGGATACCACTTTGCTGCAAATATTTCAATGCGCCATTCATATTTTTTGTTTTCACTACAGGTACATTAAGAAGCGCACCGGCCGAGGCACGTACAGCATCGGCTGTTACCGATACACTTTTTGTTTCAGGAATAATGATGCCGGTAACACCCGCAGCATCGCAGCTTCGGGCCATAGCCCCAAAATTGCGGACATCGGTAATATTATCCAGAATCAGAAACAAAGGTGTGATGCCCTTTTCGAATGCATTCATCACCAGATCTTCCAGTTTATAATAATGCACCGGCGCAATAAAAGCAATGATGCCCTGATGATTTCCGCGCGTGACACGCATGAGTTTTTCAACCGGAACACGCTTCACCTGAATATGCTGCTGGCGTGCATCCTGCAGAATTTCAGAAATACCCGGCTTGCGGTCCGACCCGGTTGCAATCAGAATATGATCGATAGGTGTTTCTTTTTCGATGGCTTCGCGCACCGGATGAATGCCGAAAATAAAATCTTTTTCACTCATAGTTTTATTGCCTCCAGATATCAACAGCGCGGAACCAGTTGTCCTTGTACACAGGAGTGCGATCAAGAACAAAATCGTTGTCGCTGAATTTATTCTGCATTTTTTTAAAGTTGAACGTAATGGAAAAATAGTTGTTTTCTTCGCCGTAGATCCACGATTCGAATATGGCATTGCGATAAACAATGGTAGGCGGACCAAACACAATGTAAACCATGCCGCGGTCGGTTTTCCAGCCTTCGGTATGCGAAGCAAACAACGTATTGGCAATCCGCACCCGCGAATAATAGCGGCGTATGAGATTGCGTGTATGATCTTCCTGTTTGCCTATGTCGAGCCAGAACTGCTCGATGGCAGCAGTAACATTATCCGACTCAATAATTCTTTTGTATTCTTTTTGTGTTGAAATATACCGGATGGGCTCTGCCATGGCTTTGTGTGAATTCACATCGGGATAGGCCTGATCGGTGCAGAGAATTGTAAATCCCTGCGCTGAATCTTTGTCGGCGGTAAAAAAGTACAACCCTTCGCGCTGCAAAGTTGCAGTGAATAAATGACGATTTGCATCGAGCATTTCCGGAGTGAAAACCGAGTCTGCATCCAGCTTTTGAGCGTTCGTATTTTCTAACATATACGGCGGCACCGGAATACTGAATGAATCGCAATACAACATGCAGCGCAGTTTTTCGGGTGAACCGCCGTTGTAAAAAAAGTTTACGGTATTTCCTGGAGCTGCTGTAAATGCTGAAGGAATGCGCCATGGCTGATTATCGACCGAAAACCACTGTGCTCCGAATTTGGTTTTTTTATCTACCGGAATCAGCTGTGTTTGTTTCCGGTCTTTCTGTACATCGCTGATAGAGAAATAAACCACGCCGCCTGTACCTGTTTTTATTTTCAGGGGCAGGGAATACTGCACCTTTGGTGCATTCAGCGAATCCTGAAGTATTGTAAAACCCAGACTGGTGCTGTCAACCCATTGATCGGTATCGTAGGAATCGAATGCAAGAGCACGTACCAGCACCTCCGCTTTAAAGGGTTCGCCCGGTTTTTCGCGCACATAAATAAACTGATCGGCATCGAAAGATATTTTCAATTCCGAGATGCTGTCGCTGATATGAATGAGATTGACCTGTTTTGTAAATGAAATAAAATCTTCCTGATAATTGGGAGCCAGATTTTCGCGCGAGACCTGAATATTCGGTTTGCAGCTGTACATGAGCGAAAGCGCGCACACACACAGCAGACAACAGGAATATCGGAACAACCGTTTCATAGAAATGAATTAGCTTTTTTCGGACACCAGCAATTGCTGATAGGGAACGCGTGACTGGATGGAGCGGCCGAGTGTGACTTCGTCGATGTATTCGAGTTCGTCGCCCACCGAAATGCCGCGCGAGATGGTGCTGAAAGTAATATTGAGATTCTGCAGCTGGCGAAAAATATAAAATGCTGTTGTATCGCCTTCGACCGTAGCCGACAGGGCCAGAATAATTTCGCGGACCGGTTGAGCTGAAACCCGCTGATGGAGCGACGCGAGGTTGATGTCGTCGGGGCGGATTCCATCGATGGGCGAAATGAGTCCGCCCAGCACATGATACACACCATTGAATTGAGCAGTGCGTTCAACGGCCATCACATCGCGGATGTCTTCAACCACGCATATAACGCCATTATCGCGCGATGGGTTGGCACAAACCGGACATGTTTCGGAATCGCTGATATTGTGGCAGGTGCGGCAATAGGTAATGTTTTCGCGCAGTTCGATGAGGCTTTGTCCCAACGCCTGCGACAGCGATTTATCCTGACGTAGTAAATGTAAAGCAAGACGCAGAGCGGTTTTGCGACCTACGCCGGGTAATTTGGCCAGTTCCGACACGGCATTTTCAAGATATCTGGATGGCAACTGCTCGAAAAGCATTCTGTTTTTTGTGTAAAAGTACAAAAAAGTGCTGAGGTGAACAAGCATGGTCAAACTGGTTTCCAACAGCGGAGAACTGATAAATAAATGAGCGAGTGCGATACATATTATTGCATATTTTGCAACTGTTTTCCCCGGAAAACTGTCTGTTACATTAATGACGGATTGACTTTTCACTTGAGCATATTGTCTAATAACTGAACAAAAGCCTTTGCATATGAGGAAATTATTTACCATTGTAGTTGTTTATCTGCTTACTTTTTCCGACGTTTTTTCACAGCCTGTCACCCCTGGTCCATACCGATTATCGGCATTGGATTCGGTGAAAATGAGTGGCATGAGCTGGGCCGAAATGATGGCGGATCAGTCAGTTAATTTTTATGCGGTTCAGGACGCTTTCAATCAGTTCTGGGCCGGTCGCACACCCGATAAAGGAAAAGGCTATAAGCCATTCCGTCGTTGGGAAGCCATGATGATACCGCGCGTATATCCGACCGGCGAACGTAAGGTGACCGATGCAGAAATCATGCAGCGTTACAAAAGTTTTGAAGCATTATATGCGGCACCACAAAATTCCACCAGAAGTCTGACCGGCACGTGGACCAGTCTGGGTGCCAATGTGACTCCCAGCGGATCGCCGAGTAACCAGCCCGGCGGCAATGGTCGTGTCAACTGCATTGCCTTTAATCCGAAAAACAGCAATATTATGTATGTGGGTGCGCCATCGGCAGGTCTGTGGCGCAGCAACAACGGCGGCTCGAGCTGGGCCGCGGTGAACGA
>Ga0074193_1002604_pt1 | contig 15737 bp, 15 predicted proteins | sample EPASupsiteHSE605_FD_64523 | JGI IMG/M metagenome (GOLD analysis project Ga0074193, IMG submission 64523) | Bioremediated contaminated groundwater from EPA Superfund site, New Mexico - Sample HSE6-05 | ecosystem: Environmental > Aquatic > Deep subsurface > Groundwater > Contaminated ... | reverse complement strand
AGATATAATTGCATGAGGGGGAATATTAAATGAAAGAAGTAATGTTAGATTGTTTAGGAGAAGCTTGTCCGGTGCCATTAGTAAAGACTCAAAATAAGTTAAATGAATTGGCCGTAGGAGACGTATTAATTGTTCAAATAGATCATAGTTGTGCTATGAAAAATGTACCTGAATGGGCTAGAAAAGAAGGGCACAATGTTGAAATAGAAGAAGTTGACGACGGAGAATGGGAAGTTGTTATAGAAAAAGTTAAATAACCTATAAGGGGGGTGTAACTTTGGATTTTAAAAAAATAAATAAAAATAAGTTTTATATAAATTGGTTTAAAAACGCATGGACATATGTTGTGGGTGCTGTATTGTTGTCAGTTTTTCAAATAGTGACCCTTGCCACTACTGGAAATCCCTGGGGAGTATCTGGACCCTTTGCTAATTGGGGGGCTTGGATTTATAGAGCAATAGGGGGAAATGTTGATAAGTGGTATTACTTCAGTAGTGAAGGTGCACAAGCTACATTGAATGGAGGCTTCTTAAATGACCCAGGTTCTATTAGAAATATTGGAATAATTTTCGGAGCTTTAATGGCAACTCTACTTGCTTCACAATTTAAAATTAAGAAAATAAAATCTAAAAAACAAGTTGTTGCTGCAGTATTAGGTGGATTGCTAATGGGATACGGAGCCAGGTTAGGTTTTGGCTGTAATATCGGAGCTTTATATAGTGGTATTGCATCACTTTCTTTATCTGGTTGGGTATTCGGTGTATTTTTATTTTTAGGAGCGATGGTAGGCAGTAAATTACTAGTAAAATTCTTTATGTAGTATAAGGAGGATAGACATGGAAAAAAAAGTGGAAAAATACGATGTAATAATTATCGGTGGCGGAGCAGCGGGATTAACAGCTGGTATTTATTGTGGAAGAGCAAGATTAAATACCTTATTAATTGAAAAAGCACTAGTAGGTGGACTTGCAACATATACAAACGAAATAGAAAATTACCCTGGATTCCCAGAAGGAGAGACCGGAATAGGACTTATGAATCTATTTCAGCATCAGGCAAAAAAATTTGGGGTGAAATTTAAACTTACAGATGTAAAATCAGTACAACTTGAAGGAGCTACAAAGGTTGTAGAAACTTTTAGGACAAATTATGAAGCTAAGGTTGTTATAATAGCTTCAGGTGGAAGACCAAGAATTACTGGAGCAAAAGGGGAAGAGAGTTTTCTATTTGATAAGGGAATCTCTTTCTGTGCAACCTGCGATGCTGCAGCTAATACAGGAAAAGATGTTTTAGTAATAGGTAGTGGGGACGCAGCTATAGAAGAAGGTATGTTCTTAACAAAGTTTGCAAATAAAGTATATGTTTCAGTAATACACGAAGAAGGAAAAATGGACTGCAACGAGATTGCTAAAGAACAAGCATTGGCTAATTCTAAGATGGAATTTTTATGGAATACGGTAGTAGATGAATTTGTAGGAAATGAACGTTTAGAAACAACTATATTGAAAAACGTTAAAACTAATGAAAAGGAACCTCTTAAAGTGGATACTTGTTTTGAATTTATTGGATATATACCTAACACTGAGATATATAAAGGACAAGTTAATTTAACGAAAAATGGGTACGTAATTAGTAATGAAAGAATGGAAACTAACATTACAGGCGTATTTGCTGCCGGCGATGTAAGGGACAAGTTTTTAAAGCAAGTTGCAACAGCTGTAGGGGACGGGGCTATAGCAGGATATGCAACTGAGAAGTATATAGCTGAAAGTGAAGCGTTTAATGAGCAGATTATGAAGTCAGATATGCCAGGCGTTGTTTATATATACAATGCAATTGATCCTAAGGGAATTCAGTGTCTGCCTGAGATTGAAAAGATTGAGCAAGATAATAAAGGCAGGATTAGGGTTAATAAGATTGATGTTTATAAATCTACTGGAATTGCGGACAGATTGGGAGTTAAAGAATTCCCATGTGTTGTTATAATCAAGGAAGGTAGGGCTGATAAGATTATTAAAGAGAATATAAACGAAAAGGAAATCTTATCTGCAATTTAGTAACAAGGGTTTTATGGGGTATTTATTTAGGGTCTAGGTTTTGATAACAGTCTGTGCAGAGTAAATATGGGATATTTGGGGGACGGTCCTAGATTATTAATGGGTTAATTGGGACTGTCCCGTATTTTTCCGTATTTTTTTCTTATGTTTTATAATAAAAATAAATTAAACTAAAAATATCGAGTATTGTAAAAACAATACATTGACATTAAAAAAAATAAGTGATAATCTTTTGTTGTAAACAATTAAATATTATAAATTTAAGTCCTTCAGGGCAGGGTGAAATTCCCGACCGGCGGTATAGTCCGCGAGCTGTAATATAAAGAAAGTTTGTATTATAGCAGATCTGGTTTGATTCCAGAACCGACAGTAAAGTCTGGATGGGAGAATAGGATTAAATTTGTAGGCTATTAAGCTTTTTTACATATTGTAATTTATGCTTTTTAGTTTTACGATTTTTATGCATTAATATTGCCCTGAAAATTATTATTTTAATTTTCAGGGTTTATTTAATTTAAAGCATAACAGAATGAAACATTATAAATATTAATAATCCTTTCTCTAAGCTATTTAATTTATAAGTATCTATTTCCTTAATAATCATTCCCTCAAGGTATAAAATCATGTGAATTTAGACAAATTAGTTTTACTTTAATAATCTGTATGATTTCAAAATTGATAATTAACAAAACCATTTATTTGGAGGTGACAATATGGATAAATTTTATATGAAAAGAGCTATTGAATTATCAAAGTTAGGTGAAGGTTATACTTATCCAAATCCTTTAGTAGGTGCCGTTATTGTTAAAAATGGAGAAATTATAGGTGAAGGTTATCATAAGTGTTTTGGTGGACCTCATGCAGAAATTAATGCATTTAATAATGCTACTGAAAGTGTAGAGGGAGCTACAATGTATGTAACTTTAGAGCCTTGTTCACATTATGGAAAGACTCCTCCATGTGCTAAAGCCATTGTAGAAAAAGGGATAAGAAAAGTTGTAATCGGGATGAAGGATCCAAATGAGCTGGTATCCGGTAGAGGGATAAAGTTACTTGAGAAAAATGGTATTGAAGTTATCAAAGGTGTATGTTTAGAAGAGGTTGAAAGACTAAATGAGATATTTATTAAGTACATAACTACTAAGTTGCCTTTCTGCATTCTTAAAACCGCTATGACCTTAGATGGTAAAATATCAACAGTTACTGGAGATTCTAAATGGATAAGTAGTGAAGCTTCAAGAGAATATGTTCATAAAATACGGCATAGAGTGTCTGGAATAATGGTAGGAGTGGGGACGGTTCTACAAGATGACCCAAGTTTGACTACTAGACTTAAATGTTCAAAAGGGAGGGACAGTGCTAGAATAATTGTAGATACAAAAGCTATAATCCCGCTAGAAGCTAATGTTTTAAATTTGAAATCTGATGCAAAGACTATAATTGCTACAACTGATTTAGCTAATAGCAAAAAGATTGAGAGACTAAAGGAAAAAGGAGCTGAAGTATTAGTTGTACCTAGTATACATAACAAAGTAGACTTAAATGAGCTTATGGTTCAGCTAGGTAAGCAAGGAATAGATAGCATATTATTAGAAGGTGGTTCAGAATTAAATTACTCTGCTTTAGAGGTAGGAATTGTTGATAAAATAATTTCTTTTATAGCACCAAAAATAATTGGTGGTACAGGAGCAAAAACTCCCGTTGGAGGCAGAGGAAAATCTGATTTGAAGGATGCGATATATTTAAAAAACATTATACTTTCTACAATTGAAGATGATATTGTAATTGAAGGTTATTTATAAAGGAGAGGGAATACCATGTTTACGGGGATTGTCGAGGAAATAGGGAATGTAGAATCAATAACAATGGGAGAGAAGTCAGCTAGAATTAGAATAAATGCAAATAAAGTTCTTCAAGATGTTAAGCTAGGTGATAGTATTTGTACAAATGGGGTTTGTTTAACGGTTACGGAGTTCACTAGTAATAGCTTTGCAGTTGACGTAATGGCAGAGACAATGAGAAAAAGCAATCTTGTGTATTTGCATAAGGGAGATAAAGTAAATTTGGAGAGAGCTTTAGCTCTAGGAGATAGACTTGGAGGACATCTAGTTAGTGGTCATATAGATGGCATAGGTGAGATTAAAGAATTTAAAAGAGAAGATAATGCTATTTGGATAAGTATAGGAGCGTCCCCGGAAATATTAAAATTTATAGTGAACAAAGGGTCAATTGCAATTGATGGAGTTAGTCTCACAGTAGCGTATATTGATGATAAAATTTTAAAGATTTCTATAATTCCACATACTCAAGATGAAACTATCCTTGTTAAAAAAGTTGTTGGTGAAAAGGTTAATTTAGAATGTGATATGATTGGGAAATATATTGAGAGATTTTTATCTGCAAGAGATCAGGAGGAAGAAAATACTAAAAGCAATATTGATATGAATTTCTTAAAAATGAATGGATTTTTATAAGGGAGGAAACTTAAATGAGTAACTTTAAATTCAATACTATTGAAGAAGCATTAGAAGATATAAAAGCTGGAAAAATAATTGTTGTTGTAGATGATGAGGACAGAGAAAATGAGGGCGATTTACTCATGGCTGCAGAAAAGGTAACACCTGAAAGTATAAACTTCATGGCAAAGTTTGGAAGAGGTCTAATTTGTATGCCTATGACTGGAGAAAGACTTATGCAGTTAGAACTTGATCAAATGGTAGAAAAAAATACTGATACAAAAGGAACTGCATTCACAGTTTCAATTGATTCTACAGAAACCAGTACAGGAATTTCTGCCTATGACAGAGCTTTAACTATAAAAAAAGCAATGGATCCAAATGCAAAGCCATTAGATTTCCAAAGACCAGGACATATATTCCCGTTACAGGCTCGTGATGGTGGAGTTTTGAAACGTGCTGGGCATACTGAAGCTGCTGTTGATATTGCAAAAATTGCGGGTCTGTCCCCAGCAGGAGTTATTTGCGAGATTATGAGTGAAGATGGAACTATGGCAAGAGTTCCAGAACTTATGGAATATGTTAAAACCCATAATTTAAAAATAATTACTATTGCAGATTTAATTGCATATAGAAGAAATACCGAGTCATTAGTTGAGAGAAGCGGAAGTGCAAAAATGCCTACAAAGTACGGCGAATTCCAAATAATTGGCTATAACGATAAGTTAACTGGTAAGGAACACATTGCTTTAGTTAAGGGGGACGTATCAGATGGAGAACCTGTACTTATTAGAGTACATTCTGAATGCTTAACTGGTGATGTACTAGGATCTTTAAGGTGTGATTGTGGAGAGCAATTAGCAGCAGCACTAAAAGCTATTGAGAAAGCAGGCAGAGGAATACTTTTATATATGAGACAAGAAGGACGTGGAATAGGTCTTATAAACAAAATTAAGGCTTATCACCTTCAAGATAAGGGTATGGATACAGTTGAAGCTAATTTAGCATTGGGATTTCCAGAAGACTTAAGAGACTACGGAATAGGAGCACAGATTTTAAAAGATCTTGGAGTTAAAAAAGTAAGCCTTATGACTAATAATCCTAAAAAAATCTCTGGTATTTCAGGATATGGTATAGAGATTGTTGAGAGGGTTCCAATAGAAATAGAATCTAATGAAAATAATAGATTTTATCTAAATACAAAGAAAGAAAGAATGGGACACATTTTAAATTTTAATAAAGTTAAATAAATAGTTCTAATATTATAGGAGGAAATAAAATGAAAATATATGAAGGAAAGTTAATTTCAGAAGGATTAAAATTTGGTATAGTAGTTGGAAGATTTAATGAGTTTATTGGAGGTAAGTTACTCACTGGTGCTTTAGATGGGTTGAAAAGACATGGTGCAAATGATGAGGACATAGAAATTTTATGGGTTCCTGGAGCTTTCGAGATTCCTTTAGCAGCAAAAAAGATGGCAAAATCTAAAAAATATGATGCAGTACTTTGCTTAGGTGCTGTTATAAAGGGATCAACACCACACTTTGAATATGTTTCCAGTGAAGTTTCTAAAGGAATTGCAAATACTTCTCTAGATACTGAAATTCCAATTATTTTTGGAGTTCTTACAACTGATACTATTGAGCAAGCAATAGAGAGAGCAGGAACTAAAGCAGGAAACAAAGGATATGATGCAGCAGTAACTGCTATAGAAATGGCAAATTTACTTAAACAATTTTAATAAATCATAGTATGTCCAATTTTTATTAACTCCTTATTATTAAATAGGGGGTTAATTTTTTTTATATGGTTTTATATGAAGATGAATTTATAAAATCATAAATTATATTACTGTATGAGATATTATCTTGAATAAGAGAATAGCCTTTGTTGCATAAAAACGGAATTGATGATAAGGACATAGTATCTCCCAAAGCCTTTCGGATTTTTTCACTATTAAAACTACAAAATATTCTCATAAAAAACGCACATAATGACCTGAATTCTGATGAAATACTTCTATATTTAATATTAATAGTAGATTTATCAAAATTCGTATATTTACTTATAAAATCAATTATCTTTCTAGGGTGGATATCTCTAACTATAGGCTTAGTACATATTTTCTCAGAGACAGGTTCATTTGAATTCAAGAGATCAGGGTTAACTATCTCTAACTCAGTAAAATTACAGTGCTGTCTTGACTTAACAAAGTTATAATAACGTTTTGCTGCTAGAATTGGATCTGAGTGAAAATAGCTTAAAATGAAATTTCTATCTATTAAGCTATATTTGTCAGCACACCTCCCTGTATATACGTTAAAGCTTGAGTAATTATAATTTTCTACGCAGTTTCTATAACCATTAATATCTTTAGGATTATTGTGAACATAGGCGGTCATAGATAAAACTGAAACATCGCTAGTAGCTACTGTACTTTTAAATCTATCTCCAAAAACATGGCCTGTTCTATTATATTTTTTATTATAATATTGGGCATAACACTGATTAATATTATGCATGAATTTACCAATATCTGCTCCATTTGAATTTACTACTAAGTGAACGTGAGTATCCATAATACAATAACTATACATATTGAATAAAAATGATTCTTTATATTTTTTTAAGAACTTTAGAAATACTTCCTTATCCATAACATTTCTAAAAAGCTTAATGTCACTGATGCTTCTCATCATAACATGATAAATACCACAACTTGATTTCAATCTAGCAGTCCTTGGCATATTAAAACCTCCGTTACAATTATTTAAGTATATAAATATTTAATATTTAATAAGTATTGACATCGGGGTTTAAATTTAATCATAAAATAGTTATGGGTCTGTCCCCAATTTTTCCCCAATTTTTTCATTATAGCCATATAAAATATTTAATGGGCATATACATTAACAAGTATAGAAAATTTTCGAGGTGATGCAAGTGATTAACGTTGTTTGGTTTTTTCTGCTAATTTTTGGAATAGGCTTTGGAATTATTACTGGAAAAGGAGAAGTTGTGTCAAAGGCTATATTAGATTCCACAGAATCATCTGTGAAATTGATTATAGGATTTATAGGAATGATGTGTCTTTGGGGGGGAGTTATGAAAATTGGACAAGAGTCGGGAATGGTAGAGAAGTTCTCAAAACTATTAAATCCAATTTTAAAACTTTTGTTTAAGGATGGACAAAAAAACAAAGATGCTATGGGTAGCATGATCCTAAATATATCTTCTAATATGCTAGGGTTATCCAATGCAGCAACTCCTTTTGGAATAAAAACAATGGAAGAGCTTCAAAAGTTAAATACAAAGAAGGATACTGCAACAAATGATATGGCTCTTTTTTTAGTGCTTAATGCAACCTGTATACAGCTTATTCCCACATCAATAATTTCTATGAGAGTGGCCTGTGGCTCCAATAATCCAGCAGTAATTATTATTCCAGCTATTCTAGCTACGGGGATTGCCGCAATTATGGGTATTATATATTGCAAAATACTTGAAAAGTTTTTTTAGTAATCTAAAATATTAATAAAATTCAACTTATAAATTATATAATTTTCTAATTGGAGGGTTTAAGTTGAGATATTTAGTTGCATCAATTATTCCTTTATTGATTGCTTCAATAGTAATCTATGGAATGTATAAAAAGGTTAAAGTATATGAGTGTTTTGTAGAGGGTGCAGTTGAAGGACTTAAGGTATGTTTTAACATATATCCATATTTACTTGCTATGCTTATATCAATTGCTGCATTTAAAGAGTCAGGAGCTTTAGGATATTTCATCAGCGCCATAAAACCGATAGTAAAATTTATAGGGCTTCCTCCTGAAGTCGTTCCTTTGATAATGGTAAAACCTTTGTCTGGAAGTGGAGCACAAGGTGTTTATATGGATATACTAAATCAATATGGTGCAGACTCTTACATAGGATTAGTAGCATCGATCATAATTGGTTCTACTGAAACCATTTTTTATACACTTACTGTGTATTATGGTGCTATTAATATAAAAAAGATAAGACATACTCTATGGGCAGCAGTAGCCGCAGATATGACAGCAGTTTTAGCCGCAGTTACCATTGCAAGAATTATGTTTAAATGAAATAGTGGGGGAGAAATAATAGGGGAAATAATAGGGGACAGTCCTGAATTTTAAGAGACTTAAAATTCAGGACTGTCCCCTATTATCTTTCTATTATCTTTAAAATTGTAAAAGTTTATTGAACTAAACAGTAACCTTATGCGTATTAGTTAGGAAAATATGAAAACAATAATTTAAAGGAGCAAGGAGAAGGCTATGATAGAGATTATAGATGTTGTGAAAAGTTATAATAATAAAGTTAATGCTGTAGACAATATAAGTTTGAATGTAGAAGATGGGAAAATATTTGGTTTCTTAGGACCAAATGGAGCAGGAAAAACCACTACAATTAAGATGATAACTGGTGTATTAAATTCTGATTCAGGCAGCATTAAAATCAATGGTATTGATATAAAAGGAAATCCACTTAAGGCAAAAGAACAGTTTGGATTCGTTCCAGACAATCCTGATATGTTTTTAAGATTAAAAGGCATTGAATATCTTAACTTTATGGCGGATATTTACAATGTCCCAAAAGAAATCAGAAAGAATAAAATAGAAAACTTAGCTGATAGATTTGAAATGACTTCTGCTTTAGGAGATCAAATACAAAGCTATTCTCATGGTATGAGACAGAAGATAGTAATAATGGGAGTTCTAATACATGACCCATCTGTTTGGATATTAGATGAACCTATGACTGGCCTGGATCCTAAATCATCATATACCTTAAAACAAATGATGAAGGAGCACGCGGAAAATGGTAAGACGGTATTTTTCTCAACACATGTACTTGAAGTTGCAGAAAAAATTTGTGACAAGGTTGCCATAATTAATAACGGTAAGATATTATTCAGTGGTACTTTAGATGAGCTTAGAGATCATGCTAAAGGAAATGAGTCACTAGAAAAAATGTTTTTGGAGATGACTAAAAATGAGTAGATTTATAGCTTTAACTAAGGTTTTATTAAAAACTAGCGGAGAATCCTTAGGAAAAGGGACTAACAAGATAAAAAATTTATTACTAACAATAGTAGTAATAGCCTGCTTTATTCCAATTGCTATTGTAATAGGTGCATTTGTTGGAAAGTTTTATGAAGTGTTAAAAACTATCGGTCAAGAAGGCCTTATTCTAGATATGGGATTTTCCTTATCATGTGCTATTATATTTTTTCTTGGCATATTTTATATTATAGGAACATTTTATTTTTCCATGGATGTAGAAAATTTATTGCCGCTGCCTTTTAGGGCATCTCAAATATTAGGGGCGAAGCTAGCAGTTGTTGTAGTCTATGAATATGTAACTCAATTAGTAATTTTTTTGCCGATTATAATTTCCTATGGCATTAAGAGTAGTGCCTCAGCTTTGTACTATTTATATAATATTGTCATTTACATTACCATTCCAATAATACCTCTAATTGCAGCAGCTATATTAGTTATGGTAATAATGAGATTTTCTAATATTGCGAAAAACAAGGACAGATTTAAGTTAATAGGAGGAGTTATTGCTATAGGCATAGGTTTGGGTGCTAATATAGTTTTACAAAATGCTACAAAAGCTTTATCAGATCCTAGCCAAATGCAGAAAATAATAATGGAGGGTAATAATTCTTTAGTAAATGCTACATCTAGGCTATTTCCAAGTTCAAAGTTTGCAACTATTGCAGCACTGGAATGTGGGAATTTGCAGGGGCTTTTTAACTTAATAATATTTGTTTTAATAACTGCAATAGCAGTAGTGGTTTTCATTATTTTAGGAAATATCTTATACTTTAAAGGAGTAATAGGAATCTCTCAAGCAGCAACGAAGAGAAGGGAATTAAGTGGTGAACAATTTGTTAAAGCTACTTCTCAGAATTCTGTATTTAAGGCATATGTGCAAAAAGAAGTCAAGTTGCTATTCAGAACACCTGCATATTTTATTAATTGTGTAATTATAAATTTTCTATTGCCTATATTTTTGCTTATTCCTATGTTCACCAACGTGGGAAATGGTGAAGAGCTAAAAATGTTTTTAAAAGCTATTAATAATCCTTCAATGTATCCTTTAGGATTAGCTATAGTAATTGCTTTTATAGTTTTTGTAGCTTGTGCTAATGGTATTACTGCTACTGCCATATCTAGAGAAGGTAGTAATGTTTACTTTAGCAAATATGTACCTATAAACTATATCACTCAAATCATGGCTAAGGTATTTACTGGATTTATTATGGGTACTATTAGTATGATAATGCTAATACTTGTAGCATTAATAATAATTAAACTTCCTATCACTTTAATTATATTGATTGCCATTATAGGTTTATTTGCTATTTTATTTAGTAACTTTGTTGGAATAATAATTGATTTGAATAATCCTAAATTACAATGGGATAGTGAACAAAAGGCAGTAAAGCAAAATTTAAATGTGTTGATTACATGGATTCCATGCTTAGCATTTTCAGGGCTTATTGTTTTTGTGGTATATTTTTTAAAGTTAAATTTAGTTAATACAGTCATACTTTTGGTGACATTATATGGATTGGTTGATTTAATTTTGTACAAATTATTAAAGAATAAGGCATCTAAATTTTACGGTAATTTTTAAAAAGAAAATTATACTAAATTGTAATAAATTTTTATGCATAGCTGTGGGTAATGTAAAAATATCTACAGCTATATTTTTAGGTATACTTTCAATGGAGAAAGTTGTAATAATTTCTGAGCCATTTTATGCGTTGCTCTTGCTATAAATTTATTGAAAATATTAAAATTCTATGTTATTATTATGAAAATCTATTGATAAAATACATACGTTCGCAAATAGAGTACATGTGTTTTAAAGGTATGTATTATAAATTTATCTTTAAAGTCAAATAATAAAAATAATTAATATGCAAACGACTATATACTAATGAGGGAGTGTAATTCTATGATAAAGTTTAGGGTGCCTGGAACTACTGCAAATATCGGGCCTGGATTTGATAGTTTTGGTATGGCTTTGAATATATATAATGAAATTACTTTAGAACAAATAGAGGGAAATATTGAATTTTTACAAAATGGACAGCCATCACCTATAGCTTTGAAAGATAACTTAATTTATACAAGCTTTATGGATACTCTTAATAAATATGATTACAAATGCAATGGAATTAGATTAAATTTAACAAGATGTGACGTTCCTATATCTAGAGGTCTTGGCAGTAGTGCAACATGTATAGTAGCAGGTATCTTTGCTGCAAATGTTGTAATGGGAGGAATTTTAACTGAAGAAGATATAATAAATGAAGCAGTAAAAGTTGAGGGACACCCAGATAATATTGTTCCAGCGGTAGTAGGTGGAATGACTATTTCATTAGTAGATGAAGGGACGGTTCTGTATTCTAAAGTAAATGTGCCTGATGATTTAAGACTATTTGTTATGATACCGGATTATAAACTCAGCACTGAAGATGCTAGATCAGTATTACCTAAAGATTATTCAAGAGAAGAATGTGTATTTAATGTTTCGAGAGCAGCAATGTTAGTAAATTCAATGAATAATGGGGATTTGGAAAAGTTAAGAGTGAGTGTACAAGATAAAATTCATCAAAATTATAGAAAAAATTTAATAAGAGATATAGATGAGGTGTTTGCAGCAGCCAAAGGATATGGATCATTAGCAGAGTTTATAAGTGGATCAGGATCTACGCTTATAGCAATGGTTAAGGGGGATGATAAGGAATTTTGTGAAAATATGAAGATATTTCTAAGTAAGCTACAGGATAATTGGCAAGTACATTTATTAAAACCAGATTTTGAAGGAATAAAAGTGCTTGAATAGAGCCATAAAATAAAGAGAAAATCAGGGACAGTCCCCTATAAATTAGGGGGCTGTCCCTGATTTTTTTCAAAAGACTTAAACTTTTTATTAAATAGTATAATCATTAAAATCCCTTCAAATATCCACTGAATAGAAGTAATCCACCAAACATAAACTACAGAAACCTTAAAGATATATATAAACAAAAACATTAGAGGTAGACGTATTCCCCAGCTAGATATTAAAGATATAATAAAAGGTGTTTTTGTGTCCCCAGCACCCTTTAAAGAGCCATTTAATATTAATGAAATGGCCATTGGGATTTGTTCCACGGAAGCTACCATAAGGCAAAAGGCTCCTAAACGAATTACTTCCTTTTCAGTTTCTTTAATGAATAAAGATATTAAAAATTCAGGAGCTATTAAAAATATGATAGCACAAATACCCATAAATACAGTGCCTAGTGTAGCACAGGTATAAGCATATTCTTTAGCTTCTTTTATGTTTTTCTCTCCAATTTTGTGACCCACTAAAGTAGTTGCAGCAATTCCAAATCCCCATCCAGGCATGAATGAGATGGATTCAATGGTCGTTGTAATTTGGTTGGCAGCAAATGAGGTTTGACCAATATGCATAATCATAAATGTGCTTATAAGACGACTTATACTAAATGCACCCTCTTGCATTGAAGAAGGTATAGAGAGAGTCAGTAAATTTATTAACTTTCTTTTATTAAGATAAATTATATATTTTGGTTTGATTTTTATTTTTGACTTGTTTTTCATGTAAGTTATGGCAAATAGAAAGCCACAAATATGTGCAATAGCAGTAGCTATTGCAGCCCCTTTAATTCCAAGCTCAGGAAAGCCTAGTCTTCCGAAAATAAGTACCCAATCTAAAGCAAGATTAATAATATTTATTAGAATAGATATAATCAAAGGAGTCTTAGTGTTTCCATAGCCCCTTAGTACAGCATTTATCATACTTGTTAACATATTGAAGAATAATCCTAGGGATACAATTCTCATGTATATAACGCCTAAATCAATAACATTTAGTTTAGCTCCACCAAAAATCAATATTTGTCTAGAAAACGTGAACATTGATATTGATAAAATCAAGGCTACAATAGAGCCTATAAAAAAACCTATAGTAGCGTATTCTTCAGCTGAAGATAATTCTTTTCCTCCATACCGCCTAGCTACTAGGGAAGTAATTCCTACAGAAATACCAATAGATATAAGCATATTTACAAAAGTATACAGAATTTCAGAGCTTAAACCAACAGAACTAACAGCAGTTTGTCCTCCGTATTTTCCTACCATCATAGTATCAAAAACCCATATGGTCATATATAAAATCATTTCTCCCACAGCAGGAAGAGCTAATTTTAAGACATCTTTAATTACCTTTCCATTGTACAACATAATCATAGATCCCCTTATAAATAAAATCGAAAATATAATTTTAAAGATACATTATATATAGTATTGTATTTAGAAGTATTACACAAGGAAATATATATTTATAAGGTTAAATTATTTATTAATTTACTATCAATATTCGACTCTAACTTCAAATGCTTATTGGAAAGTATTTTATAAATAGACATAAAAATTCATGAAAATGGTGATAAAACTATAATTACAATTATAAATGATGTACATTTATCTAATAAAAATTAAAGCTTTGCGATCAAGATTCGATAAATTATATTGAGTGAATTTAACGAAAAATTTACAAAGTAGGTTATAGATTTTAAAATGTTTATGTTAATGGAGGGGAAAGATATGACTATAAGAAAGAAGCTTCCAATAATGATTTCTGTATTGGTAATTATTACTATTGCAATCACAAGCTTATTATCTTACATAATTGCTTCAAAAACAATAAATGATCAAAACAGACAAGCTTTATTGAATGTAAGTTCTCAAGAGAGCCAAACTATATATTCATTTATAAATGGAGAAAAGGCCCAATCGGAGTTACTTGCAGTTAGTAGTCAAATAATTGATGTTTCAAAGCTTAGACAAAAAGATCCTACAGAAGGATTTTTTGCAAAGGGGTATGTGGAAAGTATAAAAGCAAATAATCTCTTAAAGGATAGGTATGGCAAAATAGAACTACATGAACATTTATTTGTTGCAGATGCCAATGGTATTATTTTTGCAGATAGTAATCCAAAGACTTTGAAGATAAATATCAAAGAAAGGGATTACTTTAAAAAAGCAATGCTGGGTCAGGCCAATATAAGCAATACCATTATTTCTAAAGTAGACGGCAGAGCAATTGTAACTTTTGCTTCACCAGTAAAAGATGAAACAGGGAAAGTAATTAGTGTCGTGGTAAACTCTGTATATGTAGATTTATTTACTAAGCACTTAGATAAAATAAAAATAGGTAAAACAGGCTATGCTTATTTAGTTGATTCTTCGGGAATGGTATTAGCTCATCCTGTTAAAGAAAATATTACAAAGCCTACAAAAAGTACAGTTATTCTTGCAGTAATTGAAAAAATTAAAAGAAATGAAAAAGTTGAAAGCGCTGTAGAAGAATATTTATATGAAGGGGAATCCAAGGTTCAATCCTATGCGGTTGTACCAGATGTAAATTGGGTATTATCTACAACACGTAATACTAGTGATATGAATGAAGCAGTTTCGGCTATGCTAAAGACAAGTATGATAATTTTTCTAGTAGCAATTTTTGCTTCAATTAGCTTAGGTGCTATGATATCAAGAAGTATAACTAAACCAATAGTTAAGATTGTGTCTCTAATGGAGGAAGCTGCAAATGGAGATTTTACTATACATTGTGATGTTAAATCAAAAGATGAGCTTGGGAAACTGGCCAATAGCTTTAATTCTATGACAGAAAAGATTAGAGAACTTGTAAAGAAAATTGAAGACTCCATAGGAACTGTATCTTCAACAGCAGATACCTTAGTTGAGACTTCAGAAAGTTACACTTTATCAATTGATGAAGTAGCAAAGACTGTTCAACAAATAGCTCAAGGTTCTTCTCATCAATCAGAAAATGTTGAAATTGTAGTAGATAAAATGACAATGGTTGGTAATGAAATAGAAAAACTTAATGAATTTTCTGAAAAGATGAAGTTAAATGCGGATGATATAGTAAAGATTAATGCTAATTCAAAGAATATAGTAAAGACCTTATTTGATAAAACAGATGAAAATGATAAAGAAGTTGAAAAAGTATCACAAATTATGGATCAACTTAAGACAAGCTCCTCTAATATAGGTGCAATAATAGAAGCAATAAGTAGTATCGCAGAACAAACAAACTTACTAGCTTTAAACGCTGCAATAGAAGCAGCTAGAGCTGGGGAAGCG
>Ga0074193_1002603_pt1 | contig 15740 bp, 9 predicted proteins | sample EPASupsiteHSE605_FD_64523 | JGI IMG/M metagenome (GOLD analysis project Ga0074193, IMG submission 64523) | Bioremediated contaminated groundwater from EPA Superfund site, New Mexico - Sample HSE6-05 | ecosystem: Environmental > Aquatic > Deep subsurface > Groundwater > Contaminated ... | reverse complement strand
GTAATTGGAATCACCGGAAGTAATGGGAAAACTATTGTTAAAGAGTGGCTTGCGCAACTTCTGGGAGACGATAAGAATATTATAAGAAGTCCTAAAAGCTATAATTCTCAGGTTGGGGTTCCCTTATCTGTTTGGCAAATGAATTCAAACCATGAACTGGCCATTTTTGAAGCTGGCATTTCCGAACCGGACGAAATGGATAAGTTGCAGGCTATGATTCAGCCAACCATTGGTATTTTCACCAATATCGGACCCGCTCACGACGAAAACTTCATTCACCGTGATCAGAAAATTGCCGAAAAACTAAAACTTTTCACCAAAACAGAGCATTTCATCTATTGCTCCGATCATCTGGAAATCAAAGAAAAAATCCTTAAAAACGAATTATTGCGCTCTATTCCCGAATTTACATGGGGACGAAAAAACGGAGCAACCCTGTATCTGAAAAACGTTGAAATACAAGGCAAAAAAACAGTGCTGCAAGCAGTATTTAAAGAAGAAGAAATTACGGTAACTATTCCATTTATTGATGATGCTTCGGTTGAAAATGCAATGTTTTGTTGGTCAACAATGTTGTTGTTGGGATATCAAAATGAAGTTATCTCCGAACGGATGAGTCATTTGACTCCCGTTGCCATGCGCCTCGAATTAAAAGAAGGCATCAATAACTGTTCTATCATTAACGATAGTTATAGCTCTGACATACACTCACTTTCCATTGCACTCGATTTTCTAAATCAACAAAAACAGCATCCCAAACGAACAGTAATCCTGTCTGATATTCTCCAGAGTGGCCGCGATGAAAATGATCTTTATCAGGAAGTTGCTGATTTACTTACTCAAAAAAAAATCAACCGCATAATCGGAATTGGATCTTCAATCTCCCGTCAAATTGAAAAATTCAAAATGGAGAAAGAATTTTATCCTTCTACCGACGATTTTTTACGCGATTTTTATCTTTCCGGGTTTTCAAAAGAAACCATCCTACTCAAAGGAGCGCGCGTGTTTACGTTTGAAAAAATAAGTAAAGCATTACAGCAAAAAGCCCACGAAACAGTGCTGGAAATTAATCTGAATGCACTAATCGGCAATCTGAATTATTTCCGTTCAAAACTTCAGCCAGGTGTAAAATTGATGGCGATGGTAAAAGCCTTTTCTTATGGAAGCGGAAGTTTTGAGATTGCCAATGCTTTACAATTTCATCAGGTTGACTATTTAACAGTAGCCTATGCCGATGAAGGTGTTGAACTTCGTAAAGCAGGTATTACAATGCCTATCATGGTAATGAATCCCGAAGAACAAAGCTTCGATGCTATTTTACGTTATAATCTCGAGCCCGAAATTTATAGTTTTAGAGTTTTATCCATTCTTGAAAAAGAGCTATTAAGATCGAAATCATCACAGACCAAAACTGTCAATATTCACATCAAACTCGATACTGGAATGCATCGTTTAGGTTTTGAGGAAAATCAGATTGACACTCTTTGCAAACATCTGAAAGAAAACTATTCCATTATTGTGAAAAGCATCTTCTCTCATCTGGCAGGTAGCGACAGCATTGCATTGGATTACTTTACCCGTGAACAAAGCGATGCACTGGTTCAAATGACGGAAAAAATTGAAAAAGAAATCGGGTATAAACCCATTCGACATATTCTAAACTCAGCCGGAATCAGTCGTTTTCCGGATAAACAATTTGAAATGGTTCGATTAGGAATCGGTCTGTACGGAATTGGCTGGAACGAAAGTGAACAACGCTTTTTACAACAGGTTAGCAGTCTGAAAACTGTTATTTCACAAATAAAAGTCATACCCAAAGATGATACAATCGGGTATAGCCGTCGCTGGCTTGCATCCAAAGAAATGACCATCGGAATTATCCCAATCGGGTATGCCGACGGACTCAGCAGAAAACTCAGCAACGGGAAAGGCAAAGTACTGATCAATGGAGCCTTCGCGCCCATTGTCGGCAATATTTGCATGGATATGTGTATGGTTGACATTACGGATATTCAGGCCAAAGAAAATGATGAAGTCGTGATATTTGGCGAAGGGTACTCTATAACCGATTTGGCAAATGACATGGACACTATCCCTTACGAAGTGCTAACAGGAATTTCACGTCGTGTAAAACGGATTTATTATCAGGAGTAGATGGGGATATTTAAAACATATTTCGACACTCAACAAGTTACTTTACTGATTCTTAGCGGAGTATTTGCTTTGCTTTCCATCTATTTTTTTGAATACAAAAAGCAAATAAGAATTGCACTTGTATTTTTGCTTCTGGTAGCGATTACGATTAGAATATTTGCCGCGCTTCTCGATCCATTTTTTAATTTATGGGATGAACAATATCATGCTCTGGTGGCTAAAAGCATGATGCAGAATCCTTTTAAACCAATGCTTTATACAAATCCTGCTTTGCCATATGATTCTGCAATCTGGACAAGCAATCACATTTGGCTTCATAAACAGCCTTTATTTTTATGGCAAATTGCTTTAAGCTTTAAGACATTTGGCATATCCCCTTTTACATTCCGTCTTCCGGGAATTATCATGATGGCTGTTTTAACCTATTTTGTTTACGATAGCACTAACTATCTTTTCAATAAGCGGGTTGCATTTTATTCTGCATTGCTTGTAAGCTTCAGTAATTATCAACTTTTGCTATTAGCAGGGAGTATTGCTACGGATCAAAATGATATTGCATTTATGTTTTATATCACAGCCTCATTTTGGGCATATCTCAGATATCTAAAACAAAAAAAACGGAAGTGGGCTATTTTCACGGGAGTTTTTTCAGGCATGGCCGTATTAAACAAGTGGTTACCAGGGTTGATGATATTTGAGATTTGGTTTGTTTATGCCATAATTTCCAAACAGTTCAATAGAAAATCAAAAATTGATTTTCTATTGGCAGTATTTGTTGCATTTGCAATTTTCGTACCCTGGCAAATCTACATCTTAAACGCATTTCCTGCTGAAAGTCATTTTGAATACGCTCTAAATCGTGCACATTTCACAGATGTAATTGAAGGGCATGGAGGTTCATTCTGGTATCATTTTCAGGTAATTGGGGACTCATATGGTATAATTTTCTGGGCATTGATTCCCATATCATTGATCGTTTCTTATTTCACTAACCAAAACAAAAAACTATATCTCTCAATCTTATTACTTATTATTTCCGTTTACTTGTTTTATAGCATTGCGAGAACAAAAATGCCGGCATTTACATTCATCCTGAGTCCGATAATCTTTATACTTGTTGCAAATACTCTTGTCTCTTCATTTAACAAATTAGAAAATGTATTGAAAAATAATAGGCGAATTACGAAGGCAATGTTTACAGGATGTGTGGTTGTATTACTTTTACTAACTCTTAATATTGAGAAAATTCAGGCATACCATACTAATTGGAAACCAAGAAATAAATGGTGGAGAAACGAAAGAGCTAGTATCGTTCAATTTGTCAAAGAGAATAATCTAGATAAGCTGAATAAAAACTCTGTTATTTTCAATATAGAAAATACAGAAAGCACCTTGATTATGTTGTATTCTGAGTGCACTGCTTATGATTTCGCCCCAACTCAAGAGCAATTGGATATTGTAAAAGAAAAAGGATTTGATGTTTGGATATTAAACAGAACTAAACTTCCCGACTATATTCAAAACGATTCTTCTATTGTCAAAATACAAGATTAATAGCCGAAAAAATCGTGATTATCTTTTACTTAAATCGCCAAAGAAGTATATTTTAAATATTATTGCAACATTAAACAGAGCCTAAAAACATGTATCATTTGAAACAAAACTTGTCTAAATATGTAATTTTCATCATCGTCTTTTTTGCGCTATACGTTGACGGAAATCTACGTCTATGGACAATGAAGGAGCGTGTAATCGAATATGATGTAAGAACGTACTATGGTTATTTGCCTGCAACATTTATCTACCATGATCTAAAACTTGAAAACCCTGATAAATTTAAATACGGAGAAAATCTTTATTGGATATGGTCAACGCCAACCGACAATGGGCCAATATTTAAAATGACAATGGGCCTTTCCTACTTGTATTTACCTTTTTTTGCATCAGGTCACCTTATTGCATCATTATCCGGTTATGAAACAAATGGATTCAGTGAGCCATATAAAATAATGTTACTAATCGGAGGGTTAGTTTATTATTTTCTTGGATTATATTATGTACGAAAACTCTTAAAGCAGTATTTTAATGAAACTATCGTATCTATCGTTCTAGTATTGATTGGACTGGGAACCAACCTCTTGTTTTATTCAACAATTAATGCAACGATGTCACACGTTTATAACTTTGCCTTATTTGCAATGTTCATTTACTATACGCGAAATTGGCATAACAACCCTTCTTTAAAAAATGCATCTCTTATCGGTTTATTATTTGGATTAATAAGCCTGATTCGACCTTCAAATGCTGCGATTGCCATCGTATTTGTCCTATATAATATTAGCTCGACACGTCAATTAAAAGAAAGAGCTTCTCTGTTTCTTAACAATTATAAATCAATTTTACTCATTACGATAATATCTGCAATAATCTGGATTCCACAGTTTCTATATTGGAAATATATTACAGGGAGCTATTTGTTTTACTCATATAAAGACGAAAGCTTCTTCTTCTCAAATCCACACATAATCAAAGGACTGTTTAGCTTTCAGAAAGGATGGTTAATATATACTCCGATTATGGCATTCGCACTTTTAGGATTTGTATTTATGAAAGGGAACGTAAAAAATCTCCGCCCTTTTTTAATAATATTTATTACCTTAATGATTTACATCACATTTTCTTGGTGGTGTTGGTGGTATGGAGGTACTTTTGGGCAACGTTCAATGATTGATTTTTATGCTCTGCTGGCAATTCCGTTAGCATCATTTGTACAATACATCCTTTCAAAAAAATTAATAATCAAAGTAATATTTGCATTTTTAGCACTATTTTTTACTTGGCTCAATGTATTTCAATCCTATCAATTTGAATATTTATCGCTTCATCATGATGCGATGACGAAAACGCTCTATTTCAAACAATTTGGAAAAATAAAGAAAATTGATAATTTTGAAAAATATCTGGTATACCCAGATTATGAAAAAGCAAAAAAAGGAGAATAATTTATGAATCGATATTTTGCAATACTATTTCTTCCAATCATTTTCTTTTTATCATCTTGCTCATCTTCAACTAAAACTGACAGAATAGACTTGTCTAATACCGATTTTATCTACCTTAAAGAAAAGAAGTTTATGCACAAGGGTAAAGAGTTTTTCCCGGTAATGATAAATTACATTGTTGAATTTCGAAAATTAAATGACACACTTGTATTATCTCCGTCTAAAGATTACGAAACTGTCAACATTTACGAATCAAACAATTTTGCCTCAATCAAACAGCAATTAACAACTCATTTTCAATTAATTAAAGAGATTGGCTTTAATACATTAAGAATTGTTTTCGACAGAGTATGTTATGAAAACTCAAAACCCTATTATTTCTGTGAGAATAAAAAAATATTCATTAACGAGCATAAAAATGAAATTATTTCAGCTTTAAAGGACATAATAAAAATAGCAAAGAACAACAAACTTAGAGTAATGTTATTGATACAACCCCCTGTAAACAATTCAATTACAGAAACTTTCACACAGAATTTACTTAAGTTTTTTCAAAATGAACCAACAATTTATGCTTATGATTTTATGAATGAGCCGCTATATTTTGATAACTATACATTACCCGAAGATCAAAAAGCGAGAGAAAAGAATGAAGCTTTTCAAATTGTCAGTTCATGGAAAGACATGATGAATAAATATGCTCCATTCCAATTACTTACCATTGGTTTTGCAGAACCAATAGAAGTTTTTGAATGGGATCCGGAAATTTTGCCTGTTGATTTTGTTTCATTTCACACCTACAATCCAATGAGAGTAATGAATGAAATTTACTGGTACAGTAAATATATAAATAAGCCATGGATGATTGGAGAAACTTCTTTACCTGCTGATAATAAAATAAACACCTATGATGAACAACGTGAATTTCTGGTTAAAACATTTAAGAGAGTGGTTGATTGTGGAGGCGCAGGATATGGGTGGTGGCAATTTCAGGAAGTGCCTGCTTCAGTGTATGAACATGCATATACTGGGATCATGAACCATAATGGTATTACTTTTACAAAAGACAAGAAAATGAAAATGATTGGAACCATCAAACCCGCTGCCTTTGAAATTGAAGATCTCAAGAGATATAAATCAACTAATTCCTGCAAACAAATGGTAAACTACTATAATATGCTGGGATATGAAAATATTGTTCTTTTGGGACAAATTATTGATAAATCAACTCTAAGGCCTATTGAGGGTGCTGTAATTAGAGGATGGAATAAAGATTGGTCAGTTGGAGTAAATACGTTTTCAAACGATAAAGGGATTTTCACTCTTTTTAGTAATGACATTTGTGTCCATTTTGAGATTTCAGCTCCTTCTATGTCAAAACTTAAATTCGACTATCAGGCAAAATATATAGCATTAGGGAATCATCAAGTATCAATAAATAATTTACCAAACAAAAAACTGGAGTATCATAGTATCTCATATAAAAATTTTCTCCAACATTCCGGTTCAATTTTTGACTTCGATTCCACTAAATTTAATAAAGCTTATTTTAAAGGCATTATGGAACCCAAATATCTAAAAAAATTGTAATTAACAATAAAATTATGAAATATTTTCAAATTACAAAATTATATATAATTGAAATTATAATATTTTTTATTTTATTTACTTACCTTGAAATAATAAGTATTCATAAGTATTCTAAAAACTTAACTTTTACCTATCAAGGTGAAATATGGGCAGATAAAGCTGGATATTATGTTTACCTACCTGCACTTTTTCACTATCATTTCAAATTGTCTAAATTCCCTGAAAATATTGAATACAAAACAGGTTATGGATTCACGCTCGATACGATTCATAAAAAAGTAATTTCAAAATATCCAATTGGAGTTGCTCTTCTTGAAGCTCCTTTTTATCTTGTTTCTGAGTTATTTCCTGATAGAAAAGAAGACATCTCTGGATTTACCACTGCAAATCACTTGATGATACGATTTGCATCCGTATTCTGGCTTTGTATTGGCATTTTCTTTCTCGTCCGATTTTTGAAAGCAAAATATTCAATAACTGCAGCAATACTTACAGCAGGAATTCTTTTATTTGGGACTAATTTATATTACTACACTATTTATGAATCTGGGATGTCTCATGTATATTCGTTTTCAATGTTTTGTGTATTTATTTATTATTTTCACAAATTCAAATTGACATGCTATACAAATACTAAATATTTAATATTTCTATCCATTTTGGGTGCGGTAATTATACTAATTAGGCAGATAAACATTATATTTATATTTTTCACAATCATTCTTAATCTTATTACACTTCACGGTTTTGAAAAAAATATTTCAAGTCTTATAAGTCTTAAAAACATATTGATAGTTCTGACAATTATTATCATCTTAATGATTCCACAGCTCTTGTATTACAAATATGCTTACAATAATTTATTTTCATATTCTTATGAAAATGAATACTTTATTTGGTCACACCCCAAAATCCTTAAGTTTTTATTTTCGACAAATAATGGTATGTTTCTTTACGTTCCTCTATATGTAATAATTTCATTTTCTATAATTTATTATATATTTAATCATAAATTTAAAGGAATCATATTTGCATGTTCTTTGCTCTGCATCATATATGTTTTTTCATCATGGCATTGTTGGTCCTATGGATGTAGCTTTGGACAACGTCCTACGGTTGAGTATCTTGCTTTATTCAGTATTCCTTTAACAAGTTTGATTTACAATATCCTCATTAAATCAAAATTTATCATAAAACTATCATTCTTTTCTTTATTAATATTCATAATTTTATATAATTTAAAACTTACATCTGTTTATGATAAATGTTTTTATGGAACAAGCTGGGATTGGAATGAATATAAACGTTATTTTGTAAAAATAAATATTTTCCCATTTATTGACAAATACTCTTATTTTACAAATTTCGAAAATGAAGAACTTAATCGTTTTCAAACAAATCCGAAAACCATAGAAACGTCTAATTTATCATATTCAGGCATATACGTTTCAAGAACAGACTCCATAATGCCATATAGCAGTGGTTTTGAAGCTCAAATCGATAACATTACAAATACAAATTTAAGTCAAGTTAAAGGAACTGCAATGTGTTTTACAAAAGGCCCAATAATAAATGGATTAAAACTTATTATTGAGGTTAATTCTACTGAAGGACAAAAGATATTATGGCAGTCAGTCGATATAAATAACCAAATACAACAAGACAAATGGAGTAAAATACAATTCGATCAAAAAATAAATACAATAGTTGATAAATATCATATTTTGAAAGTTTACTTTTGGAACCAAACAGGTGTTCCTGTTTTCATTGATGATTTTTTCTTAACAGTTAAATAAAATCAATATGCTTCATATTTCCATAATTATATCTGTTTATAACGAAGAAAAGGGTTTGATTCACTTTTACAATGAATTATTAAAACAAATTGAAGCCTATTCATATGAATTGATTTTTATAAATGACGGAAGTACAGATAATTCAACTCAAATTCTAGATTCATTCTGCAAAAGCAACGCATTAGTTAAAGTCATTCATTTTTCCCGAAATTTTGGGCATGAAGCTGCCATGATTGCTGGAATTGACCATGCATGTGGAGACGCTATCATTTGTATGGATGCCGATTTGCAACATCCACCCCATTTAATCTCTGATATGATGAATGAATTTATCATTGGAAATGAAATCATTACAATGATTCGTACCAGCAATGCTGATTCGGGATTTGTAAAAAAACTGTTATCCAAAGCATTCTACTCATTATTGAACAAAATTTCTGATTTAAAATTTGACCCAAATGCATCCGATTTCTTTTTGATTTCAAGAAGAGTAGCGGATATTTTACGGACAAATTACCGTGAATCAAACCGATACATCAGGGGAATTATACAAAGTATCGGGTTCCAAAAAAAATCCCTCTATTTTGAAGCTCCTTCCCGTTTCGCCGGGGAAAGCAAATACACTTACCGAAAGCTCATAAGCTTTTCATTCACTGCAATTATTAACAATTCTGTTACTCCTTTAAGAGTTGGCATTTTACTTGGAACTGTCTTTGGATTGATCAGTGTTGTACTTGCTATTTTCTCAATCGTGATGAAATTTATTGGTAATCCGGTTAGTGGCTATTCAACTCTGATTGTATTTATCAGCTTCGCATTTGGATTACACTTCTTTTTACTTGGATTCATCGGGGAATACATCGGAAATATTTTTCGCCAAACCCGAAACCGACCGATCTATTTAATTGATAAAGTTGTTATTGCTACAAATCAATCTGATTCAATATCAAATAACCAATAATCATTCAACACTTTTTTCTATTTTGAAATCATCCCAATAAGAAGGCGTTTCATCATCCGCCTGCCAACAGTAAATTTTCAGGTCTTCTCCGTTTAAGTCTTCACCAACTTTTATCGTAATCTGAATTTTTACCCAACCACTTTTCTCTTCAACAGAGTAGGTTTCAATCTTATAAAATTTATCTTGGGTTACAGATGCAACAACCAACCCTGATTTCTGGTTGCTGTTATTAAACTTCCAGACAGAAATGGTATAAGTGTCGCCTTTTTCTACATCTGTTAATGCAGTACCTATTCCAAACTGCTGATCTTTATTAAGTTTAGATGAATACTTCCCAGAAAATGATTTTTCGGAACATTGAGTATTTCCTGCATCAGCCAACAAATTGTTCTCAAAAATAAAGTTTTCACCGTTTTCATTTCTACGTTCTAAATCACATTGAACAGCCCAGTTTTTCCCTTTGCCTGAATCTCGTTTTATCTTGATGAGTACTTCAGAAGTTGTACTATTAGTATACACAACATCCTCAGTTGTTTCCATTCTTCTGTTTATTCCAAGTGATTCATTTGGAATTCGTTTTAATGTTTCTTCATCACCAATATAAAGATAAACGCTGTCATTTCTTTTAAGGATATCTGTAAGAGTAAAAGCGCTTCCATCCCAATAATTAAATCGGTTATTCCATGTATGAAATGAGTAAAAATTTGGCATTAGCTTCATCAAAAGCGGTAAAAGTTCTTTTTTGCGATGGTCGTTGCTATACGCCAGTCCATAATGTACAGAATATCCATAAAATGGTGATCCATAATAATTAGAAGCATTAGCAATGGGTACATTTGCATATTTTTCGGTCACCACTTTTTGTGTAACTTGGCGATCTTTACTATTCGATTCATAATGTGCAAAAGTAGGCTTAAGCTCACATATAGAAAGAAATGCAGTTAAAATAAGAAATGCAGATGTAAAGAGCCCCTTTTGAAAATATTTATTCCTTTTCAAAATAGTCAACAATAGAAACAGTGAAGGAATAGCCATTACATAGGCTGGAGAAAGATAATACAGTTTCATTTGCTTGGCAATAAGAATAACTGTAAATCCTGTCACAACTGAAAAACCTATAAAAGCGATAAACCAACTATCCTTTTTTTGCTTCAGTTTAAGCTGCGGAATAAAGTAAATAAAAAATCCTATCAGTAAAAATACAAGCAGATATATAAGAATAGGATCGTTGTGATAAATTTCAAGTAGGTTTTGCTTAAAGATTGCTTTATCAACCACATTCGTATCACCTTTTCCATATTGACCACTATGCAATAACAAGCCTTTCATCCAGGTTGAAAAGTAATTCCATCTGTTTAAAGCTGGGAGCAAGAAGAATACTAAACTAAAAACAGAGTAAAATGCAAATTTGAGTTTTTCGCGAAATGTTCGCAATACCAAAACAGGAATCAGCCCAAAAGGCAAAAAGGTAATTTTTGTGCTTATTGCAAATCCAATCATGATTGCAAAAAGAAGTGGAAATTTTTTATCGTTTGTAAGGTTTTTCTCCTCACATAATTTTACATAATAAATCGTAATAAGGAAAACAAATGCAACAATTATTAAGGCAAAGAATTCCGGAAGCACTCTGTTTGAAAGATTTAAATAAACAACTGAAAGAAAAGGAGTTAGTTGAATAAATAAACCTGCGCTTTTGCTTTTAAAGAGTTTAAATGTAAGAAGTCCCAGAAAAAAAAGTGTGATAGCATTAAAAAAGATAAAACTGGATGTGATTGCATTTAAATATAAATCAGGATGAAGAATCACATCTTCATCAATGCTTCCATCTCTGAATAAATGGACAACCACAATTACAGCTGCCGACATATATTGTAATGGAATCCCCGGATGATCAACAAAATGGGGTAGATGACCATGAGTAATAGTTAAACCATTATAAAGATAAGCCATTTCCGGATCAACACAGTTTAACGAGTAATGAGTTACTTCATGCTTGTAATTAAAGCCTATTGAAATAAACAAAACTGGCAACAATATAAACAAGAAAATTGCAAATAGCTGTTGGACACAATGTTTTGTATTGGGTTTAAGCGATTTCATGCAATTGAAATTAACTTATTAGATAGATATTTTTCTATTGTAAATAGCGTTTACTGAAAATATTGTATTTCAAAATACACCAAATTGCTCTGAAACCATCTCTTGCGCCAATTTTCTTGCCTTCTTCATAGGTTCTGCCATAATAAGAAATGCCTACTTCATAAATTCTAATTCCCGGAAAGCGTGATATTTTGGCAGTTACCTCCGGTTCAAATCCAAATCTATTTTCTTTAAAATAGACCTTCTTTAAAATATCAGCACGAAACATTTTATAACATGTTTCCATATCTGTAAGATTCAGGTTGGTAAACATGTTCGAAAGAAATGTCAGAAATTTATTTCCAATCGTATGCCAAAAAAACAGAATTCTATGAGGGTTTCCTCCCATAAAGCGAGAACCATATACTACATCTGCAACTCCATCAACAATAGGCTGAAGAAGAGGATTATATTCCTGTGGATCATATTCCAAATCGGCGTCCTGAATCACAATAATATCACCTGTTGCTTCTGCAATTCCTCTGTGCAATGCGGCTCCTTTACCTTTATTTACAGGTTGGTTGTACAGATTAATATTTAACTCTGGATTCTGAGCAATATATTCTTCCACTTTAAATTGAGTTTGATCAGTAGAACAATCATTCACAATCACAATTTCTTTTTCAAGCTTCTGAATAAGCTTTACCTCAGCAATTTTATTGAGAATCAAATGAATAGTATTGGCTTCATTGTAAGCAGGAATGATAATTGATAGCCTTTTCATATACTAAAAAATAGTAGAGTTGTTTGTTCAATATCTGCAAAGATAATCAAAAGTACTATTCTGATTTATCGATTTTCAAGATAACTTAAAATACCAAATATTATAATATCAGTATACAAATTAGAAGATAAATTTAATGTAAATATATCCATATCAACAGACTATTATTATTTCTTAACGCCAAATATTAGAAACAGATTAATTATTAAATAGATTATTTCTATTTGTATAATTTAGGATAATGGTAGCCATGTAAACACATTGAAATAACTATGTTTATATTATCGATCTACATTTATTATTTTGATAAGTTATTCAATGTTCTTTAATTTGATTAGTTTTGCTTTCTTATAACATGTATTTATTGATTTTCATTAGTTATATAGCATGAAGTATTTAATAAAATATATAGTATTAATCTTTATCTTTTCATTATCTATAATTATCTTTTTATTTATAATCTATAGAGCATATAATATATGCTTTACTCATGACGAAAGCCTTTCATATACAATACTTAGAGGAGATGATCTATGGCTGATTACAGCAAATAATCATTGGCTAAACACTATACTGTCATTTATTACTTCTAAGCTATTTGGGTACTCAGAAATAATATTACGGTTATCTAATGTTTTAAGCTTCATCCCATTCGCCTATTTTTGCTATAGATTAGTATCTCAAAAAATAAATTATTCAATAATTACAATAATATGTTTTTCATTTATCTTGTTGAATCAGTTTTTGCTTGATTTTTTCAGCTTATTCCGTGGATATGGTTTAGCAATGTCTTTTTTCACAGGATGCATTTTCTATTTTTTACAATTAATAAACCAATATAATAAGAAACAGCTATTTCTGGCATTATCATTCTCGGTATTAACAATTTATGCAAATTACTCTTTTCTATATCCAATTATTAGCCTTCAATTTATGTTTTTATATTATCACTTTAGAAGATCTCTTAACAGAAGCTTTCATTTAAAAGAAATAATAATCCTATTTTCTTGTCAAATACTATTATTAGCACCAGCTTTATTTAACGTTTTGCAACTAAAACAAAAAAATGAGTTATATTTTGGATCTGATGATGGCTTTTTCCAAGGTACTTTTCAATCTGTTTTACAATATACTTATCCTGTTTTGTTGACGCACTATGGATTATATATAATTAAAATAATATTTATTTTAATATTTATAAGTTATTTTATTTTAATATTTCGACATTCAACACTAAGACCTATTTTTTATATTATTTCAATGACAATTATGATACCAGTAATATTATACGTAACTTTGGGTATAAAATACTCTATTGAGCGCTCTGCTATATATTGGACAATCCTTATTGGCATTGGATTCTCTAAATTATTGAATGTATGTTTGAAAAATATTAAAATGCGTTTTATATTCCCCTTGATTATTTGTATTGGTTTATTGATATTCCTATCTGTTTACTCTTTTATAAGAGTTGCAAATACAGAATATACTACAGCGTGGAAATGTGATGCTGATACATATAAAATGCTAAAGGATTTGGATAAAATAGCTCCTAAAAACAAGACCTATTATTTGGGAATAAATTGGCTATTTGAACCCTCTATAAATTATTACAGAGAAGTCAAACAATTTAACTGGCTGCACCCAGTAACAAGAGAAGGCATTCTAAACAAAGAATATGACTATTACTATATTTTTAGCACTGACAAACAATATCTGAAAAGAAATTATAAGAAAATCAAAGAGTACCCCTTGAGTAGTACATATTTATTAAAAAGAAAATAATCAGAAAGAAGAATCGTTTTATTAATAATTGCAAAGATATAAATAAAAGGCTGCCTATTGGGCAGCCTTTTTTCTCTCATGGCTTAAATATTAAAAACTACAAAAATAGGGGGAAAAAAGGTTATGTTATTTTCAACCATTAACACACCTATGACATCTTTCATCAGAAAATAGTTGCCCGGTTGTTTAACTAAATTTATGATTGATGAAAAAAATGATATTCCACCTGTCTCATTTTAAAAAGAAGCATTTAATGCAGCAAAATATCCTGTAGAAAATGCAATTTGAAGATTATATCCTCCGGTATCAGCATCCAGATCAAGAATCTCACCAGCAACATATAAACCTTTCACCTTTTTAGACTCCATTGTCTGGCTATCCACCTCACTTAGGGGAATCCCCCCCTGTGTAATTATTGCCTCAGACCACGATGCTGTGCTCCACAATGTTAGGGAAAACTCTTTTAACAACATCCGGATATTTTTTCGATCAATTGCGGTCAATGAAGATGTTGGTTTTCGTAAACTTAACTGAGCTCTGTCTGCAAAATAATTCATAAAAGTCATGGGCATTAAACGACGAAATAACACTTGAACAGGTTGGTTTTTTAGTTCAGAAATATCTCTCAACAGTCGTTGTTCAAGCTTATCATGATCCAAAGCAGGCTTTAAATCCAATGTCGCCTTCAATACAACTCTGCTATTGAGCCTTGATGTAACCTGCCGACTAATTGTCAGCACTATAGGCCCTGTTATTCCTTTTGAAGTAAAACTTAGATCTCCAAACTCTTCTGCTATTTTCTGATTATTTTCAAATACAGAAAGCCTCACATTTTTCAGTTCCAGACCATTCAAAAAGGAAGGAATTTCTTCGATTACATTTATTGGCACCAATGCCGGGAATAAAGGGGTTAAGGAATGTCCCACTTCTTCTGCAAGCTTATATCCACTACCATCTGAACCTGTTAATGGATACGACTTTCCTCCCGTAGCAAGAATTATTTTCGAGGTATAATAAATACTCCCGTTTTCGAGTAATACACCTCTCACTCCATTCTGTTCAGTAAGGATTTGAGCCACTTTGCTGTTTCTCATTAGAACGACATCCATTCCTTCGATCCAATGAATCAATGCAAAAAAAATATCCTGTGCTTTTCCGCTTTGTGGAAAAACACGACTTCCGCGCTCCATCGCAAGCTTCACATTTTTCTCTTCAAAAAACTGAATTAGTTGCTGATGGAAAAAACTTGAGAATGCCGCTTTTAAAAACCTTCCATTTTTACCAATATGTTTCTGGAATTCATCAACATCACAAATATTTGTCAGATTACATCTGCCTTTACCTGTAATTCGAAGTTTACGCCCGGGTTGATCCATCTTTTCAAGAAGAAGAACCTTTTTCCCTTTTTCTGCAGCAACACCCGCAGCCATAAGTCCGGATGCTCCGGCTCCAATCACAATCAGGTCGAATGTATTTGTCATGAGTTGTGTTTGTATTAGTTTCTCCAGAAAGCCGGAATAAAAAGAATATAAATGGTTATCAGTTCTAACCGACCTGCAAGCATCAAGAACGAAAGAGTCCATTTACTT
>Ga0074193_1002601_pt1 | contig 15759 bp, 17 predicted proteins | sample EPASupsiteHSE605_FD_64523 | JGI IMG/M metagenome (GOLD analysis project Ga0074193, IMG submission 64523) | Bioremediated contaminated groundwater from EPA Superfund site, New Mexico - Sample HSE6-05 | ecosystem: Environmental > Aquatic > Deep subsurface > Groundwater > Contaminated ... | reverse complement strand
ATTATATCTCTTGAAAACATATAGGTTCTAAGTAAAGCAGCTCTTTGCTTCATCCCACCTGACAACTGGTGTGGATATTTATTTTCAAACCCTTCAAGTCCAAAGGCTTTAAAATAATCCTTAACTTTATCTCTTGCAATTTGTTCTTTTTCTCCCTTTACAACAAGAGAAATAGCTACATTATCAATTATTTTTTTCCATGGAAGCAGCAAATCCTTTTGATGCATATAGCTTACTCTTCCAAGCTTTCCAGTGAAATCTTCTCCATCAATTAGCACTTTCCCTTCATCAGCCTTTAAAAGTCCAGATATCATATTAAAAATAGTGCTTTTACCACTACCACTAGGTCCTAATATGCTAACAAACTCATTTTCCTTTGCATAAAAGCTTATATTATCTATAACAGAAATTTCTCCAAAGCTTTTTTTCAAATTTTCCACTCGTATCTTTTCTTTACTCTGGTAGGTACTCATTTGTGAAGGCCTCTTTTGCATCCATGTTTTTAGGAATCAGCTTCTTTTCAAATAGGAATTGAGTATAGTTATTCCAAACTTCCTCTTTCATTTCTCCCCACTTCTTAGCATCAGCCTTGTATTCTTTAGCTAAGTACTTTTGACTTGCTACTGCAAGCTTAGCATCTATTTCTGGAACAGCTTTTACAAGTATATTAGCACTTTCTTCAGGATTCTCAATCGAATATTCATATCCCTTAGTGGTAGCCTTTAAGAATTTTTTTGCAAGCTCTGGGTTATCCTTTAAAACTTCTTCATTGGCTATTATTAGCGGAGTATAGTAATCCATTCTATTATCTATTTTTCTTAGTTCAATATAGTTAATTGGAAAGCCTTTTAGTTCTGCTTCTATTCCAGTCCATCCATAGAAAATCCACTCGAAATCTATGTTCTTTTTAGTTACAGTAAAAAAGTCGTCTGAGCCAGCATCCACCATCTTAAGTTTTTTAAAGTCCGCTCCTGCATTTTGCATTAAAGCATTTAGTATGGCTTCTTCTGAAGGAGATCCCCAACCTCCATATACTTTACCTTCAAAATCCTTTGGAGTTGCTATATTTTTATCTTTTGGAGAAGCAAAACCAGAAGTATTATGCTGAATAATCGCAGCTATAGCCTTAATAGGAAGTGGTTTTTCTGCTGTCTTTGCATAAGTAACCTCTTCTTGATAGCTTATTCCAAATTGGCCCTTTTTAGCTGCTATAAGATTAGCTGCCCCTCCCTCTGAAGGCTGAATTATATTAACATCTAGGCCCTCTTCCTCAAAAAAGCCTTTAGCCTTTGCTACATATAATCCAGTATGATTAGTATTAGGCACCCAATCTAATACAACTGTAACCTTTTGTAGTTCTTTAGGCTCTTTAGAAGCTTTACTATCTTCTACTTTTTTACTACACCCAGCAATTATTCCTAAAGACAATATCGCTATGGTAGCTATTGCAATAATCTTTTTCTTCATAGTTCATTCCTCCTAAATTATTTATTTTTCTCATTCCATGGTGTAAGCAATCTTTCAATAAGATATAGAACCCCAAACAATAACATGCTTAATAAGATAATTATTATTGTTACTGCAAATACTTTATCTATCGCAAAAGATTTTTTCACTCTCATCATATAAAACCCGAGACCCGAGTCTCCTCCAACCCATTCTCCAATAACAGCTCCCATTATACTATAAGTAGCTGCAATCCTAAGTCCAGAGAAGAAATTCACCATCGCTGCTGGCAACTTTACTAGCTTAAATATTTGAATTTTACTTGCGCCCATTAATTTTAAAAGGTTAGTCATATCCTTATCTACAGAGTCTAATCCATCCATAAGACTTATAACAATCGGGAAAAAACATACCAGTATAACTACAATAATTTTTGGTGTTAGACCAAATCCAAACCATATTCCAAATAATGGAGCTAGTACAACTGTTGGTATGGTTTGAGAAACAATTAGTATTGGATATAGGCTTTTTCTTATTAGCTTAATATTATCCATCAAAATAGCCAAAACTAATGCAATAATTATGGACATGACAAACCCCAAAATTGCTTCTTTTAAGGTTACAAGTATATGTCCTTTTATAGCTGGAAGTATTTTAAATAAAGCATCTATCACATCTGTAGGAGAAGGCAATATAAATCTCTCTATAATTCCTTTATCTATTGTAAATTGCCATAAGAAAAGTATTATTATTTGAAATAACACAGGTAAAAAGCTATTTCTTATATTTATATACTTTTTCATCCATTGTCACACCTTCAGGTTTATAATCTATCTTTACAACAGATGCAACTCTTGCTGCTCCCTGTTCAATACATATTTCCTGAGCCTTTTTCACTATATCTAGAAGCATATCTAAATCTCCTTCCATTGTAGTTTCCATGGGTCCAACCTGATATTTTACTCCACAGGAATCAATATATTCAATAACCTTGTCTACCACAGGATAAATTCTCTCTTCCTCTACCACCGGAAGCACTTGAAGACTTACATTTACATTTGGCATAATTTATACCTCCTAAATCATTTAATAATAATTAAAGCCCTCTATCCTAAAAGGATAGAGGGCACATATACAAAATAATATATAAAGAGTGTAAATAAGTTTTTAGATATTACTCTCCCTACGCCGGCATTATCCGTTCAGGTTCTAAGGGTCGAAACTCAATTATTTCCTCTCAGCCAAAGCATTGGCTCCCCCGAAACATAATTTATTTTTAATCTACTTATATGTTACTTAATAAAATATTATGTGTCAATTATTTTATTGTAAATTTAAATAGTGGTAAAATATATTTAATTATTTTATAGGAGGTTTTTTAATGAAACTATTACTTATTGGCGATAGCTTAACTTATGGATATAGAGTAGAAGAAAAATATAAATGGACTAATATTTTAAGTAAAAAACTTAATATTGAAATATCAAATAAAGGTACACTTGGAGATACTACCGCTGGAATGAATTTAAGATTATCTGAAGAGCTGCTGGAGGAGTATACTGATATAGTTTTTATAATGGGAGGTACTAACGATTTCTTAATGGGATACTCACTTGAAAATGTTCAGAATAATTTTAAGCAGATGATTCAAGATGTAAATAATATCTCATTAAAAGTAATACTTGGTATTCAACCTCCTACCATTGAAGCTATGGCAGAAGTAATGTGGATTGATAATGTTGATTATAATAAAGTAAATGCTAAAATTAAAGCATTGAGAAAATGGATTATAAATAACTCATCAGAACTCAATTTTAATTTCATTGATTTTTTCCATGAATTTAATAACCTATTATTACACAAGGAGTTTAGAAATTACTACATAGATGGTGTACATATGAACAATACCGGTCATGAAGCTATGGCAAAAATAGCTATTGACTTTATGAATAAAAATAAAATTTTTACATGATAATTTTAAAAACTACATATTTTTATTATTTTAATTGTATGTTATCATTGTATATATAGGTCAATTGCTAAAACTAACAAACCTAGACCTACTTTACTATATGTGAGGAGAATTAGCAGCTATGAGAAAAATAAGTATTTCACAAATAACAGGTAATGAAATATTAGGAAAATCGCTTTTTGATATGTCTGGAAGACTGATGTTAGCCGCTGGTACTGCCTTGAAGCCTGGATTTAAGATGAGATTAGGGCAAATGGGCATATTATCCGTATACATAGATGACGAACTTTCAAAAGGAGTCGAAATGGAGGACTATATATCTGAAGAACTTCGAAATGAAACTAAAGAGACTATCAAGGAAGGCTTTGCAAAGTTCATTAATAAGCAAAGTTCATCCTTAACTGAAATCCTTAAAAAGGTAGATTCCTTAGTTGATTCTATTTTATCTAGAGAAGATGTTATGATAAATATTTGTGATATAAAATCAAAGGACATGCACTTATACGAACATTCTGTAAGCGTTTGTGCACTTTCTATAATAATGGGCGTAAACCTTGGTTATACAGAAGCTCATCTAAAGGAACTAGCTGTAGGTTCACTTCTTCATGATCTTGGTAAACTCATAACTCCACAAGACATAATAGATAAAAATAGAGAAGGTACTTTAACAGCAGATGATTTAGAAATTCTTAAAACCCATCCTCTAGATGGATACGAAATCATGAATGATAGGTACGATATAAGCTATATATCTAAAGCTATAATTCTTATGCATCACGAAAATTGTGATGGATCCGGGTTCCCTCTTGGACTTACGGATGATAAGTTGCATGAAACAGTAAAATTAGTATCTATATGTAATACTTTTGATAATCTAACTTCTGATTTTAGCGGCAACACTAAAATGGAGGTTTATGAAGCTTTAGAATATCTTGTAGCTATGAGTGATACCCTATTGGATAAAGCTCTGGTTAATGTATTTATAAAAAATGTTGCTGCTTACCCTTCTGGAAGCATTGTTAAGTTAAATACAGGATCCTGCGGAATAGTATTAAAACAAAATAAAGCTTTTCCTCTAAGACCTATTATAAATCTAATCTTCGATGAAAATGGTGCAAAATTAGATACTCCTATAGAAATGGATTTATCAGAGGAAACTACTATATTTATTTTAGGTACAACAAGTTCTATTTAAAAGGAAATTTAAAAGGATATATATTTCAATACATTCATTTTACCCACTTAAGTACGTTTATAGGTAAAATATTCATTGGAATCATATATCCTTATTTATTGTATTAACCTTTTACAATATTTCTACATCAACCTTTTCAACTAATGCTTCTGTATTACTTTCAATATAATCTACTACATTTTGAATAATACTATTAGCTAATCTAGAACTATTAGTAATGCAAGCTATACCTATTACAATAGATTTATGATAATCTTGATTTTCCACTTCTGCAATAGATACATTAAACTTGTGCTTTGTTTTGTCAATTATGCTTTTTACAATCATTCTTTTTTCCTTTAAGGAATGAATCCAATCTGCATAAAGATAAACCTTAGCAGTTCCTATGATCATTTCAAGCACCTCTTATTATTTTGCGTTAGCAGGTTCTATATTTATTTTCTTGCCCTTAATAGTATTATTTTTCATAATATCTAGTACTATTCTAGCACTTTCCTTTGGAACCTCAACAAAAGTAAACTTTTCGTATATATCAATTTTCCCAATTAATTTCCCTTGTATTCCTGTTTCACCTGCTATTGCTCCAATTACATCTCTAGCCTGAATATTCTGGGCTCTACCTACATTTATAAATAATCTAACCATTCCTTGTTCTGCCCCAGTTTCACCTATTTCTTCAAGTTCGTCAGCAATTTGTTCTCTTTTATCTTCACCCAAGTTCATCTTTAATAAAGCAGCTGCTATGTCTATTAGCGGGAAATCTTCATCAAGTAATTTTTCTATATGATCAATGTAATTTCCTAAAAGACCTTGTTGTATAGTATCCTTAACCTTATCTAAGAAACCATTCATCTTGTATTCTTCTACATCACTTGCTGTAGGAACTTCTTCTCTTTTTATTTTAATTTTTGCATATTGCTCTATATCCTTCAACTTACGTATTGCTTTTCCAGCAACAAAAGTATATGCTACTCCTGATTTTCCTGCTCTTCCTGTTCTTCCTATTCTGTGAACATAGTACTCTTCATCTTGAGGCAAATCATAGTTAAATACAATTTCTACATCATCTACGTCTATACCTCTTGCAGCAACATCTGTTGCAACTAGAATTTCTACAGTTCCATTTCTGAATTTACTCATAACTCGATCTCTTTGCTGTTGTTTCATATCACCATGTAGCCCCTCAGCAAAATAACCTCTTGATTGAAGTTGAGCTACAACCTCGTCAACTCTCTTTTTTGTATTGCAAAATACTACTGATAGCTTTGGGCTTCGTATATCAACAAGTCTTGATAAAACCTCTATTTTTGAGCTTTCTTTTACTTCTAAGTATTTTTGCTCTATACTTGGAACTGTTAATTGCTTATGAACAACCTTTACAAATTCAGCATTAGTTTGATATTGCTTGCTTAAATCTAGTATAGGTTTAGGCATAGTAGCTGAAAATAGCACTGTTTGTTTTTCCTTAGGCATATCTTTTATAATCATTTCAATATCTTCTCTAAAGCCCATGTCTAGCATTTCATCAGCTTCATCTAAAACTATCATTTTAATAGTCTCAGTTTTTATGGTTTTTCTATTCATATGATCCATAATACGGCCTGGAGTTCCAATAATTATCTGGACCCCTCTTCTTAAAGCTTTAATTTGACGGTCGATAGGTTGACCTCCGTAAACTGCAAGTATATTGGTGCCTTCTTTATATTTACCAAGCTTATTTAACTCTTCAGTTGCTTGGATTGCAAGCTCTCTTGTAGGACATAGTATCATTACTTGTAAATTGTTTTGCATTGGGTCAATTATTTCTAATGCAGGTATTCCAAAAGCAGCTGTTTTACCTGTTCCAGTCTGTGCTTGGCCTATAACGTCTTTACCATCCAATATAAAGGGAATTGCCTTTTCTTGAATTGGTGATGGCTCCTCAAAGCCAATATCAGCAATAGCTTTTTTTATCTCTTCTGATATTTGTAAATCTTCAAACTTAATCTTTTCCATATTTACTTCCTTCCAACTTATAATTTTGATTAAATAAATCTTTCTAAAATTATATAAATTAATTTTAGTCGTTTATAATCATTTTATCTTAACTAATTAATTATATATGTATTATTCCCAATATGCAATGAAATATAATTATGGAAAGGTTTAGATTAAAAATATTTTTTAAATTATTATATGATATACTATAAATAGTTTTTAAAAATATTCTTAAATTCTGAAAGGAAGAGTCTATAATGTTCTTAAATAAATGTACAGTTAAAGTTCGTTATGTAGAAACTGATAAGATGGGGATTGTTCACCATTCTAATTACTATATTTGGTTTGAAGTTGGAAGGACAGAATTTATAAATGAAACTGGAATGAGTTATACCCAAATAGAAATGGAAAATCTTATGCTTCCTGTAGTAGAAAGTAGTTGTAAATACATAGAAGGAGCAAAATATGAAGATGAACTTACTATAGAAACCTATATATCAGAATTAACTCCTGCAAGAATTGTCTTTAGTTACAATGTAATTAGACAGCAGGATAAAAAGACCTTAGCAAAGGGAAGCACTACTCATGCATTTATAAGCAATGACTTTAAGGTTATAAATATAAAAAAGAAAAACCCTGATCTATGGGAAAAATTTCTAAGTCTTTATTCAGATTAACCATATAAAAATAAAAATCATGGGCTAATTTTTGCCCATGATTTTTTTATCTTATATTACTAAAATTCTGTACTTAAAACCAAATCATCTAATTTGCATTTTAAGATATTTGCTAAAACTACTACCTTTTTAAAACTAGGATTTTTCTTATCTCCTCTTTCTAATTCCTCTAAATAAGACTTAGAAATGGAGGTTTCGTATTTCCCACTTTGGGTAAGTATCTCAATATCCTGGGCGGTATAACCTAAGTTCATTCTAAACTCTCTAATCTTATTACCGTTTAACATACAATGGAGACCCCCTTGCAAATTATATTGAGTTTTACAATACAATTATAATACCTTTCAAGTCAAAAAAGTAGTGTTAAATTTTATTAAAAAAATTTTTTTAACACTACCATTGGTCAAAAAAACGATTAAAACTTCCATTTTCTATTCCTGTAAAGGTTTTTTTCAACATTTTACATGTATTTCTATATACTGTAAATTTCTTTTGACTTTCAGACTCTTTGATGCTAAAATTGAATTAACTTCCAAATATTTCAATTATTTTTATATTTATTTTAAAATTCTATAAACTATTTTTGTAAATTTAAATTTAATTAGTACTATTTTGGGTAGTTATTTGTATATTAAACAGTATAGCTTAATATTATTAAACAAGCTAGCAATAATGGCAATATGTATAGTTACTTACTATATAGATAATGTTTTTACCCTTTTATAGTAGGTAATAGGTATGTATTGTCTTTATATATTACAAATATTTCAAAATTAGAGAGGGGGATAACCTTGAAAGAAAACATGAATAACTTATGGGCAGGTTGGCAAAAAATGAACGATAATATGGTTGATCTTTGGAACAAATCAGTATCATCTTTTCAACCTAAGGCAGCCCAAATGGAAAAAGAAAATGGAAATCTACTATCAAACCTATCAGAAGAATTTATTAAACAACAGAAGAGTACCCAGGAGTTTTACAAAAGGCTATTTGAGGTTTATACTGAATGGACAAAAAACTACAGTCCAGAAAAATTTACAGAGATGTTCCCTAAAAACCTTAGTGAGGGAGCTGAAAAATTTAAGGAATTATTTAATGCAGAAAAGTATATGGATTTATTCAAACAAATGACTACCTTAGATAAAATTCCAAATATGTTCCCACTTAGCGATTCAAAAGATATGATGGCAAAAATATCTAAGCAATGGTATGATAGCATGCAAAATCTTACTCAATTTATTCCAAATTCATCTGCTAAAGAATCTTTTGATAGGGCTATGAATTCTTATAATCTTTATAGTAATTTATATAACTTTTGGAGTGATATAGTAGGCACTATGCCAAGTAAGCAGAATTCTGAAGTTTGGAATACATTCATGAAAAGCGCAATAGATAATTATAAGAATCTATCTTCTAATTTTGCACAATCATTCTTGCCAGAAGAGTTAAGAGCTTTTATAACAAATCCAATTGAAGATATGCCTGTTTACCAACAAACTCTACTAAACTTCTTCCGCCCATGGATGGAGGATTCAGGAGACTTGCAAAAAAACCTTATGCTAGCTTTAAAAGGTGACAAAGTTGCTTATACAAATTTCTTGAAAGAATGGGGAGAGCTTTATAAAAAATCCTATTCTAAGATCTTAAATATGCCTATGGTTGGTTCAAATCGGGTAATGATAGAGAAATCTTTAAAAAATTTAGATGCATTCATTCAATATTTTATTCACCTTAATGAATTTGCTACTACACTTAACAATTTAAGTATAGAAAGCATGGAAAAGTTAGTATCACAGCTAGGAGAATTATACTCTGAAAATAAAGTACCTGGAAGCTTCATGGAATTTTTCAAGCTTTGGTCTAACACTAATGAGAAAGCTTTCGAAGAATTATTTGCAACTGAAAGCTTCTCAAAGCTTATGAATGATACAGTTAATGCTGGATATAAGTTTAAAATAGGCTTAGACGATTTAATTCAAGATCAGTTATCTGTATTGCCAATCCCAAATAGACGTGAGCTAAATAGTGTAGAAAAAACTGTTTATGAATTAAGAAAAAAAATTAAGACTCAAAGTAACCAAATAGAGGAGCTTAGAGAGAAATTTGAAGCTTTTTCTTCAAAGGGAGGTGCAAGTAAATAATGTTCCCTTTAATAAGTGGCTTGCAAAAATCAATTGATGAAACCTTCGCCTTAAATAAAAAGCTTATGCAAGGTTTTAGCAATATGACATCAATAAAAGAAATAGATATCGGAACCACTCCTAAGGAATTAGTTTATGAAGAAGATAAAATGAAATTATATCATTATACTCCTATGGTAAAAAATCCTCACAGCATACCTGTTTTAGTAACTTACGCTTTAGTAAATAAACAATATATGCTTGACTTACATGAGGATAGAAGCATCGTTAAAAACTGGCTAGAAGCTGGGCTAGATGTATATATGATTGATTGGGGATATCCTGATCATATAGATAAATTCTTAACCATGGAAGACTATGTTGATGATTATATAAATAATTCTGTTGATTTTATTCGTAAACAACATAATCTAGATAAAATAAACTTACTTGGAATTTGTCAAGGGGCTACTTTATCAACTATATATACTGCCTTATATCCAGAGAAGGTTAAGAATTTTGTATCCTTAGTTATGCCTTTTGACTTTAGTACAGATGACGGATTATTATTTAGCTGGAGTAAATCAATGGATATAGATAATATGATAAATTCATTTTCTGGTTTAGTACCTGGAGACGTAATGAATAATGGTTTTAATATGCTTAAGCCATTCCAACTTAGCATTGATAAATATCTAGGTTTTATAGATAAACTTGATGATAAGGAGGCTATATTAGATTTCCTTAGAATGGAACAATGGATTTATGATAGCCCTGATCAAGCAGGTCCTATGCTATCAAAATTCATAAACGATCTATACAAAGAAAATAAACTTATTAATAATGAGCTAGAACTTGGTGGACGTATAGTAAATTTAGAAAACATTGATATGCCTGTATTATGCATCCTAGCTCAAAAAGATCACTTGGTAGCCCCTGCTTCTACTAGACCATTTATAAATCACATTGCTAGTACAGATAAGACTTTGCTAGAATTCCCTGTAGGTCATATTGGAATATTTGTAAGCTCTAAGGCTCAAAATGAAGTTGCTCCAGCAATATCTAATTGGCTAAAAGAAAGAGGAGATAAGACAAATTCAAAGCAATCAAAACCAGCTGCTAAAAAGTCAGCTACAGAACCTAAAGAAAATTAAATTACTTCTTATAAAAAGAGGCCTTAAGCCTCTTTTTTTTACACACTTTTTTTAGTTACTAATATACTGTTACTGTGACTATTCTTAAAGAGGTGAACATAATGTATCAAAACTTTACTCCCTACTCTAACCCTTACTTTATCCCAAATACAAGATCTATGATGCCTCCTATGGGAGAATTAGAGTTAGTTCGTGCCTATATAGTACGCCAACCTTATACAGGTTTATTCCCATTGTCTGAAGCACTACACAAGGGAACTATCTTCCCTAATCTTTACATGCCTTACCCTGGAAAATAAGTCTTTAGGAGGATTTTGAAGTGGATAAAATGAATGAAAATAAATCATCTCGTGAAGAGCTATTAAGCAAAATACGAGAACTTGAATTTGCAGCTGTTGATTTAAACCTATATCTAGATAATAATCCTAGAAATATAAAAGCCGTAGAAGATTATAACAGAATATCTGAAGAATTAATTAAACTTAAGAAACTATATGAAATGGAGTATGGGGTTCTTACTAACTTTGGATATTCTCAAAGTAGATGTCCTTGGAGCTGGGTGGAAGACCCATGGCCTTGGGAATCCGGAGAATAGTTTAGAGAGGAGAGTTAATACATGTGGATTTATGAAAAAAAGCTAGAGCATCCTGTAAAAATTAAGTCTAAAGATGTTAAAATGGCAAAATTTTTAATTACTCAATATGGTGGTCCTGATGGAGAACTGGCTGCTGCCCTAAGATATTTAAATCAAAGGTATACAATGCCAACAGGCAAAACAAAAGCTATTCTGAATGACGTAGGTACAGAGGAATTAGCTCATGTAGAAATGATCGCTACAATGGTTTATCAACTTTTAAAAGATGCTACTGTTGAAGAATTAAAAGAGGCTGGCTTAGGAGGTCATTATGCTCAACATGATAAAGCATTATTCCCTGTAGATGCAAATGGAGTACCTTTTTCAGCAACATATTTTGCAACCCTTGGAGATCCTATAACTGATTTACATGAGGATATGGCAGCTGAGCAAAAGGCAAGAGCAACCTATGAGCACCTTATTACTTTAACAGATGACCATGATGTAAAAGATGTTCTAAAATTCCTATGGGCAAGAGAAATTGTTCATTATCAACGTTTTGGTGAGGCTCTTCAAGATGTGTATGATATAAAAGATAAGAAGAAATACTACTAATTAATAAGGCCTGCTCTGATAATTATCATGACAGGTCTTATTTAATAATTTAGTTATCTCAACATATTCTAGGAAGCATATGATAATCTAACGGATTTAATATCCTTTTCCCTCCCAATAAATTCTCTATATATACCAACTGGCATTCTCTTGTGAAGGTTCCTATAATGCTAGCATTATTGCAGCTACATGTTTTTTTCAAATCTATTATAATATCTCTTGAAACACTATTTTCAGCTACAATTAGCATTCTCCCTTCGCTGGCAAGATATAAAGGGTCTAATCCAAGCATTTCATTTACCCACTTAACTTCCTTCCTTATAGGAATTTCATTTTCAAACAGGTGTATTCCAAGATCACTTCTAGCTGCAATTTCATTTAACACCTCTCCTATTCCACCTCTTGTAGGATCTTTCATAAGCTTTATTTTATCCTTATACTTGTAAAGACAAGATAATAGCCTACAAAGAGGAGCACAATCGCTTTTTATATCTCCCTTTACATCTAAATTATACCTATCCACTGCTATTGCAGTTCCATGCTCTGCTATGGTTCCAGTTATTAGTATGTGGTCTCCTTCTATAATTTCTTTAGATTTAAACCCATTAATTAGTCCAACCCCTGAGGTATTTATAAAAATCCCCTCTGCACTTCCCTTTTCTACTACTTTAGTATCTCCTGTTATTATCTTTACATTAGCTTCTTTGCAAACATTTCTCATAGATACAGCTATATTTTTAAGCTGACTAATAGGAAATCCTTCTTCAATTATAAATCCTACACTTAAATATAAGGGGATTGCTCCTGAGACTGTGAGATCATTAATGGTACCACAAATTGCAAGCTTACCTATATCTCCTCCTCTAAAGAAAATCGGTTTTACTATAAATGAATCTGTAGTAAATGCCATGGCCTCCCCCTGAAATTTAATAATAGCTGAATCTGCATCTTCTAAAAGAATACTGTTACCATAATTATTATAAAAAACCTCTTTTACTAGTTGGGAAGTGTATTTCCCTCCATCTCCATGTAGTAGTTCTACTTTATGCAAGCTTATCCCCCCTTTGCATCATCTATATTTGTAATGTGCACTACAAGCCCCTTCAGCTGAAACCATGCAAGGACCATAGGGAACTCTAGGAGTACAAAGGTTCCCAAAAAGCTTACATTCCTTTGGTAATATTTTTCCCATTAGAACATCGCTGCATTTACATTGGTTGTTCTTCGTATAATTTATATAATCCTTACATAAATAACTTTGAAGGTTAAACCTCTCTGCTGCATCTAAGTCTGAGTATTCTTTCTTTAATTTTAATCCTGAGTTCTTTACTAAACCTATTCCCCTCCAAATACTAGAATATAAATCAAAATACTTCTTCATTACAGCTTTTGCTTTATTATTCCCTTCTTCTTTTACGACTCTTACATATAAATTTTTAAAGCCAAGCCTTTGTTCTTTGTTCTTAATTTTCTCTTCGATACTTGATACCAAGAAATGAATGCCTGTAATAATATCCTCTTCTTCAAAGCCACATATGACTGCAGGGATTTTATGATCTTCATATAAAAATCTAAAACTCCCTACTTGATACCAAGAAATGAATGCCTGTAATAATATCCTCTTCTTCAAAGCCACATATGACTGCAGGGATTTTATGATCTTCATATAAAAATCTAAAACTCCCTGCTCCTGATATCACAGCCACATTTCCTGGGCAAATTACTCCGTGGATATTGTCTCCATTTACTTTTAATAGCTTTTCTAATATTGGATGCATTATTTTTAAGGAGGTTAAAAAATATACATTTGTTACCTTAAGTCTTATGACCTCATTTACTAAAGCTGCCATAAGTGGTGCAGTAGTTTCGAAACCTACTGCTAGCAACACAAAATCCTTATCTTTGCATCCCATTGCTAATGTAATAGCATCGTACACAGAATATATAACTCTTATATCTCTCCCTTTTGCTTTTTCTTCTAATAAGCTTGTATTTTTCCCTTTAACTCTCATCAAATCCCCAAAGGTAATTATTACTTTTTCTTCCCTAGCTAATTTTATAGCAGCATCTATATAGCCTTCTTCTGTTACACAAACCGGACACCCAGGACCCGATATTAAGCTTATCTTATTATTTATTATCTTTTTTATTCCCATCCTTGCTATTGCATTAGTATGAGTTCCACATACTTCTAAAATATTTATTTGGTCTAAAGGTATCTTGCTACTAATATGATTTATATCTTCTATTACTTTTTTCAAGTTATAAGGTTTCATAGCTATCCTCTTCTTTTAAAATTTCTCCTACAATTTTATCTAAATAATGAAAGTAGCTTTTGTCTATTTTTTCTATAGCAAAACCTGCATGAATAAGTACATAATCTCCTTCTTTTGCTTCTTCTATAAGTTCCACATTAATCTTAGTTTCAATTCCCTGTATATATGCATAAGCAAAAGATTTATCTAAAGTCTTTATAATTCCAGCTACTGCTAGACACATTTTAAATACATCCCTTCTTTAAAATTTCATTAACTACAGCTACTTGTCCAAAAGAAACTCCGCTATCATTTGTTGGAATAATGCTATTAAAGAATACTTCAAAATTTTTATCCTGTAACTTATCTAGAATGTTTAATAGTAAATACTGATTTTCAAAAACACCTCCGCTTAAAATCACCTTGTTTAGCCCATATTCATCTCTCAATTTACATACTATTTCAATAGTTATATTAATAATAGTGTTATGGAATTTGGCGCTTATAATAGAGAAAGAAGTCCCTTTATCTATATCAATTAATATTTCTTGAATAATAGTTTCAATGTTTATTAATAAAAGCTTGTCTTCACTAATAGAATAAGTATAGCTTTCAAAGTTACCTTCTGCTGCTATAGCCTCTAATTCTATGGCTCCCTGACCTTCATAGCTTATATTCTGTATTATTCCTAGGATTGATGCAATTCCATCAAAAAATCTTCCGACACTTGAGGTTTTATAACAGTTTATATTGTATTTAAGGGCTTTACAGGTTATTTCTATATTATCTTTCACCATAGTTTTCATTCTATTTATCGCTTGTCTCTTTAACGAAGAGTCTCTAATCAAATTCAGATAGCTTAAGCCAATCTTCCATATATTTTCCTGTGCTGAATCTCCTCCCTGTATGGAAATATATCTATAACTACCTCGTCTTTGAAAGCTTTCCCTATTACCTACGAAGAACTCTCCACCCCAAATATTATTATCTAACCCCAGCCCCATTCCATCATATATAACTCCTATGACTCTTTCATATATATTTTTTTCAAGCAAGCAACTAGCCATATGAGCATGATGATGCTGAACCTTATACTTTATTCCTTCCTTCTTTTCCCCATATATACTAGATAGATACGCGGGATGAATATCTGATACAATTACCTGAGGCTTATAATCATATAACTGAGATAAATTACCAATAGCTTTTTCATATTCCCTAAAGGAGTCTAGCTCTTTTAAATTTCCTATATATTGACTTCCATATACTATTCCATCTAAAGAAAAGGCAAAGGTACTTTTCATTTCTGCCCCACAAGCAAAAATTTTATTTTGTACATTCTTATTTAAGCTTATTGGGGTATAGCCCCTGCCAGGTCTAATTAATACTTCACTATTCTTTATAACCTTTACTACTGAATCATCAATAGGAGTATTTATATCTCTATTATTTAGCAAAAAATAATCGGCAATATCCTTTAACTTGTTTAGGGCACTACTATTTTCATATTCTATTGGACATCCACTTATATTTCCACTAGTCATAATGAGCATATTTAGCCCTTCATTAAATAATAGGTAATGCAAAGGTGTATATGGGAGCATTACACCATATTTATTTACCTTAGGTGCTATATTCTTCAGAAGCAAACTATCTTCTCTTTTATTTAAAAGCACTATAGGTTTTCTAGTGGATAACAGAACTTCCTCTTCTTTCATGCTAACCATGCAATTCTCTTTTACTTTTTCAATATCCTTTACCATTATAGCTAAAG
>Ga0074193_1002600_pt1 | contig 15762 bp, 14 predicted proteins | sample EPASupsiteHSE605_FD_64523 | JGI IMG/M metagenome (GOLD analysis project Ga0074193, IMG submission 64523) | Bioremediated contaminated groundwater from EPA Superfund site, New Mexico - Sample HSE6-05 | ecosystem: Environmental > Aquatic > Deep subsurface > Groundwater > Contaminated ... | reverse complement strand
AATTCACCTGCTTTCTTAGTTTAGTATATGAAAAAGAATAATGTTTGACATGAATTACTTATTTTTTTAAGAAATTCAGGAATTTCATGTTCTAATTAATTATTACATCTGGCAAATAAAAAATGAGCCTTAATAATTTTAAAAGTTATTAAGGCTCTGAACAATTAATTAAATTTCTTCTATACTTACTACTTCATAACCAGCATCTTCTATAGCAAATTTAATGTCTTCATCTTTAACGTCATTAGTTGCATCTATTGAAGCGTTTTTATCATTTAAGCTTACATTTACATTAGTTACTCCATTAATTTCGTTTAAAGCATCATTAACATGTTTAACACAGTGCCCACAGCTCATTCCTTCAATACTTATTTTCTTTTTCATTTTTATTTCCTCCATTTTATTTTTTATATTTTATATTTAATTTTTATTGCTATCTAACTGGTTTAAATCTTTTTAATCTTAAAGCATTTGTTAACACAGATACAGAGCTAAAACTCATGGCAGCTGCTGCAATAATTGGATTTAATAATGGGCCTCCAAAGATGTATAGTACTCCCATAGCAACTGGTATTCCTAATGTATTGTAACCAAATGCCCAAAATAAATTTTGTTTTATATTAGTTATAGTCTTTTTACTTAATTGTATTGCTGTTGGAACATCCATTAAATCGCTTCTCATAAGAACTATATCAGCTGATTCCATAGCAACGTCTGTTCCAGAACCTATTGCTATACCTATATCTGCCTGAGCTAAAGCTGGAGCATCATTTATACCATCACCAACCATTGCAACTTTTTTACCTTCAGCTTGAAGTTTCTTAACTTCATTAGCTTTATCTTGAGGTAAAACTTCAGCTAGTATTCTATCTATCCCAACTTGCTTTGCTATAGCTTCAGCAGTTCTTTTATTATCTCCAGTAATCATTGCAACTTCAATTCCCATTTGATGAAGTTTTTCAATTGCTTTCTTGCTGTTTTCTTTAACTGTATCTGCTACTGCAATAATACCTGCAATTTTATTGTCTATTGCAACATACATTGGAGTTTTACCTTCTGAAGCAAGTGTATCAGATGTTTCTTCTAAATTTTCTAAAGATATATTGCTTTCTACCATAAGTTTTTTGTTTCCAAGTAAAATATCTTTACCATCTATTTTAACTTCAATTCCATGACCTGGAATAGCTTTAAAATATTCAACTTTCTTAAACTCTAATTTTTTTTCTTCTGCATCTTTTACAATAGATTCACCTAGCGGATGCTCAGAACCTTTTTCTCCAGATGCAGCTATTTGTAATAAGTATTCTTTTGATATGCCATTTGTAGTTATAATATCTGTAACTTTTGGTTTTCCTTCTGTAATAGTACCTGTTTTATCAAAAACAATTGTTTTTATTTTATGAGCAGTTTCTAATGCAACGCCACTCTTTATTAATACTCCATATTCTGCACCTTTACCTGTACCAACCATAATAGCTGTTGGTGTTGCTAAACCTAAAGCACAAGGGCAAGCAATAACAAGTACTGAAATAAAAATTGTCAATGCAAACACTGCTGTTTCACCACCAAAGAAATACCAAGCAAATGCTGATATAATTGCAATTCCAATAACTACCGGAACGAAATAACCAGAAATAACATCAGCCATCTTTGCAATTGGGGCTTTAGAACCTTGTGCATCTTCTACAAGTTTTATTATTTGAGATAAAGCTGTATCTTTACCAACTTTTGTAGCTTTATATTTAATAGTACCATTTTTATTTATACTAGCACCAATTATATTGTCTCCAGCATTTTTTTCAACTGGAATACTTTCACCAGTTAGCATTGATTCGTCTACTGATGTAGTACCTTCAACAACTTCTCCGTCAACAGGCATCTTTTCTCCTGGTTTAACAATAATTACATCTCCAACTTCAACTTCTTCTATAGGAGTTTCCACTTCTTTACCATTTATAATAACAATAGCTGTTTTAGGAGCAAGACCCATAAGTTTCTTTATAGCTTCAGAAGTTTTTCCTTTTGTAACAGATTCTAAATATTTTCCAAGTGTAATTAGTGTTATTATAACTGCAGCTGATTCAAAATATAAATCATATGCATAATCTATATTACCATTAAATATTTGTACAATAGCAAATATTCCATAAAGAAATGCAGCTGATGTACCCATAGCTATTAAAGAATCCATATTAGGATTTCCTCTAAATAATGATTTAAAACCTACCGTAAAAAATTTGTTTCCTGCGATCAAAACTGGCATAACCAGAATTAATTGTATTATTCCAAAATTTCTGGCATTTTTCATTGGATCTATAACATCTGGCAAATGAAATCCAAATGGTTCTCCAAACATGTGACCCATAGTTATAATTAAAAGTGGTACAGAGAAAATAAGTGAAATTATAAATTTCTTCCATAAAAGCTTTATTTCTTTTTCTTTTCTTTCTTTATCAACATCTACTGTAGTTTCTTCTTCTATTATTTTATATCCTGCTTTTTCTACTGCTTTTTTTACATCTGAAATTCTAACCTTTGATGGTTCATAACTAATATTTAATTTTTCCGTAGCATAATTTACATTTGATTCAATGATTCCATCTAACTTTTTAGTTACTCTTTCAATTGTTTTTGCACAAGCTGCACATGTCATTCCTTCAATTTTTAACGTTTTTATGCTCGAATCAACAACAGCTTTATATCCTGCTCTTTCAATTGCAGATTGAATATCTGTAATTGAAACTTTTGTTTCATCAAAATCTATATTTAGTTTTTCTGTAGCGTAATTTACATTAGCTTCAGCAACTCCTGGAAGTTTTTTTGATGCTCTTTCTACAGCTTTTGCGCATGCTGCACAAGTCATACCTTCTATTTTAAGACTTTTCTCCAAAACATACACCTCATTTATTATTTATTTTATGCTTAATTATTTCTTTATAATTTTTTCTAAAATATCAGCAATTTCATCTATTTTTTCTTGACCATTGCCTTGTACTATGGCCTCTTTTACACAATGCTCAATATGTTGTTTTAAAATAAGAATATTTGCTTTTTTAAGAAGCGCTTGAACAGCAATAATCTGATTTGATATATCAACACAGTAACGTCCATCTTCAATCATGTTCATAATGCCTTCAATTTGACCTTTTGCAGTTTTTAATGACATTAAAGCTTTGTTTTTTTCTTGGTTCATTATTTACCTCCCTTCAATTCTTTATTATATATCATGCCCCGCCCCTCGCAGGGGGAGGTCAAATAAGAAATAAAAAAGCAATTAATTTATGCTTATATTGATATGTTACTTAATTATTATGAAGATTATATGGAGATATAAAAATATTTTTTAATTATTCTTAAGCTAACTATTAATTTGAAGGGATGTTTTATTTAACATCCCTTTTATTCTTATTTACAAATAATCTTTATATATAGTATGAATTTTTAATGAAATTTTTATACTATTTACTAATATCATATATTTTAACTAATTGATCAGGATTTTCTCCCATACCCATATTATCTTTGCTTGCTTCTCTAAAAATCCATCCACTGCCTTCTAACTTATTTACATCAAGACCAGCTTCTATAAGAGGTTTAGCTTCAAGAACAAAAATCATATCTGCATCATTTATGCCTAACTTTTCAGTCCATTGCACTTCATTATCACCAAGTATTAATCTGTAATGCTGTTGTCCTTCGTGATATTTTATTATGTTAGTATCAGTTTTTAATAATCTACGCATAGAGTCTTCTGACCCATTAGAAACTTCTTTTTTGTCGCTTACATTATATGGTTTTATTAAACGGTTAGGTAAATCTACTCCTGAATCATCTTTACCTGCAGGTTCATACAACCATTCATTTTTATCAAGTTTATCAATATCTAAACCAGCTTCAACTAGTGGGTCTGCTAACATAACCATAGCAAAATCCGCTTTATTTGCTGACATATCTTTGCTCCACTCAAATTTTTCACCTGTTGGAAGTGCAAAGCCCCAATGTTGAAGCGCGCTGTGGAAGCCCTTTTTTTCAGGATTTGCTGCTACAATTGCATTAAAAGAATCAAGTCCTTTATCTGCTGTTTCATTACCTGTTATAGTTCTCTGACATCCTGATAATGCGAAAACCATTATTGAAAAGCCAAATACAATTGCTAACTTTTTTATTTTATTCATTACATTAGTTCTCCTTCTATGTTTTTTAATTTAATAGTATTGTATGTAATTTATGTGTAGATTAAATGGAGAAAATATAATTTTTAATTAATTAGTAGCATGCCTTGTTAATGATTTATCTAATGCCTTGAGAGAAGAATAAATTGCATTACAAGTTAGTTGTATTTGCAAATAAATAGTTATATAATAGTTATATCAAAATACAAGGAGCATTTATGGATTTCTTATTAGCTATTATAATTTTTGCAATTTCACTGTTTTTTAGCATATTAAAAAATATATCTACCATTATTCCTTTATTAATTGGGCTTGTATGCTTTGTTGCTACTGCTCTTAACAGAGGTTTTAAATTAAAAAATATATTTAAAATGATAATAACCGGCATGCTAAAATCTATTATTGTCATTAGAATTTTTGTATTGATAGGGCTTATAACAGCTGTTTGGAGAGCATGTGGTACCATACCATTCTTTGTATATTATGGTACTAAATTAATTAATCCAGAATATTTTATATTATTTGCATTTTTGTTATCTTGCATTGTTTCTTTTACTCTTGGGACAAGTTTTGGAACAGTTGGAACTATTGGAGTTGTTTTGATCGTTTTGGCGAGAGGTGGTAACGTAGATGTAAATATTACAGCAGGAGCAATATTCTCTGGAGCATTCTTTGGAGATAGATGTGCACCTACTTCTTCAAGTGCAAATCTTGTAGCAACTATAACTTGGACAAATTTATATGATAATGTGAAAAATATGTTTATAACTGCTGCTATACCATTTATAGCAGCAGCATTAATTTATTTGTTATTTTCAAAAGAAAATCCATTAATTTTATCTAATAATTCATTATTAGACGATATAGCTCAAAATTTTCAATTAAATTTTGTGGTAATGCTACCTGCACTAATTATTATATCATTGGCAATTTTTAAAGTAGATGTGAAACTTTCAATGCTCTTAAGCATTGTTTCCGGTATCATTATTTCAATTTTTGTTCAAAATTTATCTTTAATAAATATAATTAAATATATGATTGCAGGATTTAAATTAAATTCAAATGGAACATTTAGTGATATTATATCTGGTGGCGGATTAATATCAATGGTTAATGTTTCATTTATAGTATTAATTGCATCATCTTATTCCGGTATATTTGAAGGAACCGGAATGTTAAATCAAATACAAAATTTATTAGAAAAAATAAGTTTAAAAATTAAAATTTATCCTACAATGATTTTAACTAGTGTTATAACAGCTATATTTGGTTGTAATCAAACATTAGCAATTATTTTATCTCATCAGCTAATGGATAAAATTTACAAAAAAAATGGTCGTTCAAATAGCGAATTAGCAATTGATTTAGAAAATACAGTTGTTTTAATTTCCGAATTAATCCCATGGAACATTGCAATAGCAGTTCCTATGGCTACTTTATCCGTAGGGGTAAATAGTATTCCTTTTGCAGTTTTTCTATATTTAGTGCCACTATATAACTTATTCCATAGCAAAATTAAAAAATTAAATCACATTGTTTGAGTCATCTTCAAGCCAAGAAATTAATTCTTCTTTAGTTAATTTAGGCATGTGACCAAATAAAGCAGTTTCAAAATCTAAAGCTTTTAAATTTTTAGTTAAACTTACAAGTTTATCCTTATAATAAACAGGTTCTCCATGATGAAGATCTTCACAGCTTATATCTCCAATAAAAATTACTTTTTCTTGTGGTATATAAACAACTACACAATCATCAGCGTGAGAACTTTCTAGTTTTATAAGTTCGCAGTTAATATTACCTAAATATATAGATAAACCATTTTCAAATATTATATCCGCAGTTTTAACACAAATATCTTCTCTGTTTGGATATTCCTTGCGAATCATAGTGTCACAAAATTCAATATCTTCTCCATTATCCAATCTTTCTTTCATTGCTTTATCTGTCCATGTCCACTTGCTCATTTGAGCTAAATATTCATTTGTTTTTTTACATGCTATTGATACAGCATTTAAGCCACATAATCCATAAGTATGATCCCAATGAGAATGTGTCAATGCAACATATGCTGGTTGTGGTAAATTTAATTTTGAAATTTCTTCTAAAAATAAGTCAGCATGTTTTTTTGAATTTCCTGCATCCACCATTAGTGAATAATTGTCACCTCTAATATAACCTAAAATTGGTCTGTCTGTTTCCTCATTATGAGACATATAATATATTCTATCTGTCAATTTATTTAGCATTTTATCCTCCGTTTTATTTATCTATGAAAATACATATGATGTCATAGATAAGCTACCTGCCATACATGTATTGTTATATATTTTTACGCTTTCATCCATATTTGATGCACCAAGAACATATAAAAGAGGATTGAAATGTTCTGTTGTAGGTATAGAAAACTTTGCAATTTCTCCTAATCTTTTATAATTTATAATGCTTGCAAAATCTCTTTTTTCAATTTTTTCTTTAATATAATCATCAAAATCAATTGCCCATTCAAAACCACCATTTTCATTAAAATCTAACATTCCAAGATTGTGTACTATGTTACCACTGCCCATAATAAGAACATTCTCTTCTCTTAAAGATTTTAGTTTTTTACCAATTTCAAAAATTTCTTGTGGAGAAGCATACTTATCGATACTTAATTGATAAACTGGAATATCAGCTTTTGGATACATAATATGTAAAACACTCCATGTTCCATGGTCAAGTCCCCATTCATCATTTCTAGTTGCTGTATCTTCTAATAATTTTATAGTTTTTTCAGCAAAGTTTGGAGAACCATTAGCTTTATATTCAATATCATATAAGCTTTTAGGAAATCCATAAAAATCATGAATTGTTTCTGGATGCTCTGAAATTAAAACTTTAGTACCATTTGTAACCCAATGAGCAGATATTGATAAAATAGCATCTGGCTTTGGGAAAGAAGAACTTATTTCCTTCCATCCTTTTGTAAATTCATTGTTTTCTATAGCATTAATAGGTGAACCATGACCTATAAAAATTACTGGACTCATTTAATTACCTCCTGAAGTTTAACATTATATTTTATTTACATGTTGTAATCAAATTATACTTTAATATCTTTTTATTATCAAGCATTTATGTTTTACATTTTACTTTATATGAAAAACAAAGAGTTTATCTTAAAAAATTAATCTTAAGATAAACTCTTTTTCTTTTTAATTTATTTCAATGCTTGTTCTAAATCGTAAATTATATCATCAATATGTTCTGTTCCTATAGACAATCTAACAGTATTTGGTTTAATGCCACTTTCTAAAAGTTCTTGTTCTGTCATTTGACTATGAGTTGTACTTGCAGGGTGAATAACAAGAGATTTAACATCAGCTACATTTGCAAGCAAACTAAATATTTGTAAACGGTCAATAAATGCTTTTGCATCTTCTGCATTTCCTTTTATTTCAAAAGTAAATATTGATCCAGCTCCATTAGTGAAATATTCATTATATAATTTATTGTAAGGGCTATCTTGTAAACTTGGATGATTTACTTTTTCAACTTTAGGATGATTTTTCAAAAAATCTATTACTTTTAAAGCATTTTCTACATGGCGCTCAACTCTTAGTGATAAAGTTTCTAATCCTTGTAATAACAAGAAACTATTAAATGGACTTATTGTTGCGCCTAAATCTCTCATCAACACTGTGCGTGCTTTTATAATATATGCTACTTTACCAACTGCTTTTGTGAAGCTAATTCCGTGGTAGCTTGGATTTTCTTTAGTTAAAACATCAAATTTTCCGCTTGCTTCCCAATCAAAATTACCACTGTCAATAATAACACCGCCCATTGCAGTACCATGTCCACCTATAAACTTTGTAGCTGAATGAACTACAATATCAGCACCATATTCTATTGGACGAAGCAGATAAGGAGTTGCAAATGTATTGTCAACAACTAGAGGTATTTTATGAGCATGAGCAATATCAGCAACTTTTTTAATATCTATAATACTTGCATTTGGATTGCCAAGGCTTTCTATAAAAATTAATTTTGTATTTTCCTTTATGGCATTTTCAAAAGCGCCTTCTTCATCTGCATCAATAAAAGTAGTTGTTATGCCATCATCTTCAAATGTATGTGCAAATAAATTGTATGTACCACCATAAATTGTATTTGCAGAAACAATGTGGTCACCTGCTTTTGCAATATTCTTTACAGCATACGTAATTGCAGCAGCTCCACTAGCAGTAGCCAATGCTCCAACTCCACCTTCAAGAGCATTTATACGTTCTTCAAATGTTGAAGTAGTAGGATTCATTAATCTAGTATAAATATTTCCGCCTTCACTTAAGTTAAAACGACCTGCTGCTTGAGCACTATCTTTAAAAACATAAGATGTTGTAGCGTAAATAGGTACAGCTCTTGAATCTGTTGCTGAATCCGGATTTTCTTGACCTGCATGAAGCTGTAATGTTTCAAATTTTAATTTTCTGTCTTTTTCCATAATGTAATCCTTCCATTTTAATTTATATATAGTTTGTATATATGATTAGTATGGATTATACATTGTATTTGACATGAAGTCAATAGTATTTTTATCAAAAGCAAATTATCTTATAATTATTATAAATGAGTTTTTTCCATGTTTAATAAGTAATCTTTTATTTTTAACCCTCCAGCATATCCAACCAATTTACCATTTGTGCCAATTACTCTGTGGCATGGAATAATTATTGAAATTGGATTTTTGTTGTTAGCCATTCCAACAGCTCTGCATGCTTTTTCATTTCCAACAGCTATAGCGATTTCTTTATAACTTCTTGTTTCTCCATATGGAATTTCTTGTAGGGCCTTCCAAACACTTTGTTGAAATTCTGTTCCAAATGGAGATATAGGAAGCTCAAAATTTTTTCTATCTCCATTAAAGTATTCATTTATTTGTTTAGCTGCTTCTTTTAATAATGGAGTTTCAATTAAATTTGCATCTTTTGCTCCCTTTTCATCTTCAAAATATACATTGGTAATAAAAGTACCATCTTCAGCAATACCTATTTTTCCAATGGTAGTATCATAAAAAAATACATTTTTCATTTGTTACCTCCTAATTTATATTACTAAATAAATATTCTATATCCTATTTAACTTATATTTGCATTTAATTATACTATTTTAAAATATTTAAATCAATAATATAAATATTACTTTACCTAATCATGACAAATAGAAAAATAACAAAATAATAACTATCACCAACAACAGTCATTTATCTTTTTATTGTGGTGAAATTATCTTCAAGCAACGCCCAATTTTGAGGGAATGGATATCCTAAAGTCCAATAGCTTATACCTCTTAAATTATATTCCTTTGCTAAATCAAATTTTGCTTGAGCACTTCTTGCATCTTCAAACCACACTTCATGAGCTCTTCCTTGTTCATCTGTATAATGAAAAAATGGAGATTGTGAAACTTCATCATATCGAATAGCAACTCCATATTTAACAGCTCTTGCTATAGCTTCCTGCATGCTGAAAGTTTCTGCTATTTGGCCTCTAACATGGGGCAGCATCCAATCTCTTGCATAAATTTGAAAGCCCATGAGAATTTTATCTCTAGGAATTTCTGTAATTGCATAGTCAAGAACTTTTTTCATTTCATTTATTGGCGACACAGCTTGTGGAGGACCTCCACGCCACCCCCATTCATATGTCATTAATATTACAAAATCTGCAATTCTGCCATGCGCTTCATAATCGTGTGCTTCATAAAGAAGTCCTCTTTGCTCCTTGCTTGCTTTAGGTGCTAATGCAGTTGATACGAAAAACCCCTCTCTATGCATTCGGTCTACTGTATCTAGAAGAAATTCATTGTAAGATTCACGGTCTTCTGGCAGTACATTTTCAAAGTCAATATTCAAACCTTCATAACCTTTTTCCCTCATTACATTTATTATGTTAGTATGTAATGTTTCTATTAACTGAGGGCTGTTTAACACAACATGTGCAAGATTTTCTCCTTTGGATGTAATTGTAAAATTTGTAATAGACATCATAGGCGTAACATTTTTAGAATTAGCTGTTTCAATAGCAGGCACATCATTAAGAGTTCTAAGCCCTCCATCTTCTTGAATTACATAAGCAAATGGGCTTAAATAAGTTAATAAATCGCCTACTTCTTCTACTAAAGGAACAGCAGTTTCTCCAAGCATATATGTATATGCATTAACTTCTATACTAGGTCTTTGCTTTTGTGGAATAATCAATACAACACCAGGATATATAAGATTTGTATTAATTATTTTATTTTCATCTATTATGGCTTGCATTGAAACACCATATTTTTCAGCAATTTTCCACAATGTATCTCCAATTTTTACTGTATATAAAATGCTTTCCGAAGGAATTATTAAAGATTGACCAACTAATAGTTGATTAGGATTAAAAAGTCCATTGACTTTTATTATTTCTCCAATATCACTATTGTAGTAATTTGCAATTTGCCACAGCATTTCTCCTTTTTTAACTACATGAATAAGCATAAGAACCTCCTTTATATTCTAGTAATAATATATTCAGAAGTTCATTCATAATGATTAATTTTTAAAAAATAGATAAATAAGAACCCCACCCATCAACGCAATCAAAGATTGCTGATGGGTCCCGGGAACCTTGTTGTATTCACAAAAAAAGGCGATACTTAGTGTATCACCTTAATTTTTACATTTTTGCTATATCTTTTCTATATTCCATTTTTTCAAATTTAATTTTTGGTATATTTCTATATACTTTTTCTCTTGCGTCTTCTATTGTTTCTCCAAGTGCTGTAACTGCTAAAACTCTTCCGCCATCTGTTAATACTTTTCCATTTGACAATTTAGTTCCGCCATGAAATACTATTACATCATCATCAACTAAATCAAGTCCTGTTATTTCCTTACCTTTTTCATAATTTTCAGGGTATCCTCCTGATGCTAATATTACAGTTGTACTTTCTTCATCTGACCACTTCAAATCATTTGATGTAAGTGTACCATCTATTGTTTTTTCCATTACTTCGCATAAATCTGATTTTAATCTAGGAAGTACAACTTCAGTTTCAGGATCTCCAAATCTAGTGTTATATTCAAGAACTTTAGCTTCATTGCCAGTTATCATTAATCCAATAAATAATATTCCTCTAAAATCAATATCTTCACCAATAAATCCTTTGAGAGTTGTGTCAATAATGTTTTCTTTAATAAAACTTCTGAGAGAATCTGTGTAAATTGGATTAGGTGAAAAGCATCCCATTCCTCCAGTGTTAAGACCCATATCGTTATCGTATGCTTTTTTATAATCTCTTGCACTTTCCATTGGTATTATATCTTTACCATTTACAAAGCATAATAAGGATGTTTCAGTTCCACTTAAAAATTCTTCAATAACAACTGTGCTTCCTGCATCACCAAATTGTTTATCATTCATAATGCTATTTATTGCATCTTCTGCTTCTTTTACAGTTTGGCATATAAGAACACCCTTGCCAGCTGCAAGTCCATCAGCTTTAACAACAATAGGCACATTGAAATTTTTCAGACCATGTAAAGCATCTTGCGGCTTCACATATGTTTCATATTTAGCTGTAGGAATATTGTATTTTTTCATGAAGTCTTTAGAGTATGATTTACTTCCTTCAAGTCTTGCTCCCTTTTTGTTTGGTCCAAATGTTTTTATACCATTTTCTTTTAGAACATCAACTAAACCAGCTACTAATGGTCCTTCTGGACCAACTACTACCATGTCTATCTTTTCTTCAAAAGCAAATTCTGTAATCCCTTTTATATCTTCTGCTTTTATATTAACGCATTGCGCTATTTGCGATATTCCTGCATTGCCTGGTGCACAATAAATTTTAGAAACTTTTTTACTTTGTTTAAGTTTCCAACAAATTGTATGCTCTCTTGCTCCGCCTCCAACAACAAGTATATTCATATTTACCTCCCTTTTTTCTAATTATTTATTGTTTTTAGTGTCTAAAATGTCTCATATCAGTCATAAGCATTGAAATGCTGTGTTCATCACATGCTTCTACTGATTTTATGTCATTTAATGAACCGCCTGGCTGAATTATAGCAGTAATACCTGCTTTTGCAGCTGCTTCCACGCAATCTGGAAATGGGAAAAACGCATCTGAACCAAGGCAAGCACCTTTGAGGCTATCTTCGCCTAAATATTCAATTGCATGTTCTATAGCTTGTTTACAAGCCCAAATACGGTTTACTTGACCAGGTCCTATTCCTATAGACTGTCCATTTTTAACAATCGTTATTGCATTTGATTTTGTATGTTTAACAATTTTCCATGCCATCATTAAATCTTTCTTTTCTTCTTCTGTAGGTTGTTTTTTAGTAACTGTTTTTAATTCTCCACCTTCTGGCAATAGCTTTGAATCTATTGTTTGTACTAAAATACCTCCAGCTACCTTTTTAAGATCATATGCATTTTCATCTTGTTTTGTCATAATATTCTCTATTTTTAACAGCCTTATATTTTTCTTTGATTTAAGAATTTCTAATGCTTTTTCACTATATGAAGGGGCAACAACTATTTCAATAAATATTTTATTAATTTCTGCTGCTGTTTTTTCATCTATTTCCCTATTTGCAACTACTATACCGCCAAATATGGAAGTTGGATCAGCTGAATATGCTTTTATGTATGCATTGTATATATTTTCAGCGGTTCCTACGCCACAAGGATTTGAATGTTTGCATCCTACTACTGTAGGTTCTTCAAATTCTTTTAATAATTCTAAAGCTCCATTTGTATCGTTTATATTATTAAAGGATAATTCTTTTCCATGAAGTTGTTCTGCAGATGCAAGAAGCCCTTTGTTTTTAATAACTTCTTTATAAAAAGCAGCCTTCTGATGAGGATTTTCGCCATATCTCATTTCTTTAACTTTTTCAAAAGTCATAGTAAAAGTTTCAGGTAAATCAAAGTCTTTTCTTTCTTTTTTCATATATGTTGCAATTAAAGTATCATAATGTGCTGTATGTTCAAAAACTTTTGAACATAAATAGAATTTAGTATTCAATGATACTTCTTTATTTGCTTTTATTTCTTCAATAACAATGTCATAATCTTTAGGATCAACAATAACTGCTACATCTTGATAGTTTTTTGCAGCAGAACGGAGCATTGTAGGTCCTCCAATATCTATGTTTTCAATAGCTGTTTGCCTGTCAACTGAATCTTTAAGTATTGTTTGTTTGAATGGATACAAGTTTACAACCACAATATCTATAGTATCTATATTTAAGTCATGAAGCTGTTTCATGTGTTCTTCATTTGAACGAATTGCCAACAGTCCTGCATGTATGTTTGGATGAAGTGTTTTGACTCTTCCATCTAAACATTCAGGAAATCCTGTAACCTCAGAAATACCTATTACTTTTATACCGGCATCTTTCAATGCTTTAGATGTTCCACCTGTAGATATAATATCTACTCCTAATTCAGATAATTTTCGTGCAAATTCTACTATTCCTGTCTTATCAGAAACACTGATTAAAGCTCTCATTACTTTATCTCCTCTTCTTGTAATTCAGAATTAGAATGCAGAATTAAATGATAAAAATTACATTGTAATTTTTAATTAAATTATATGTTTTTCAATTCTGTATTCTGCATTTCTGCATTCTTAATTGATTTTCACTTTTCTATCTATTATTTCTATTTTCCCATCACAGTAGTACTTAACTGCTTTGGGTAAAATTTCATGTTCTATTTCTAATATCTTTTTCTGCAATGTTTCCGCATCATCCTCAAATTCAACATTTATTGCTTCTTGTAATATTATTGGACCTGTATCTGCGTTTTCATCTACAAAATGAACAGTTGCTCCACTTATTTTAACTCCATAATGTATTGCTGCTTCATGAACTTTAATACCGTAGTGACCTTTGCCACAAAACGATGGTATCAAAGAAGGATGGATGTTTATTATTTTGTTTTTATAAGTTTCAATAAACTTTGCAGTCAATATTTTTAGATATCCAGCTAAAATTACAAGCTCAACATTGCGGCTTTGCAATTCTTTTATAATAGCTTCATCAAACAATTCAATGTTTTCATATTCTTTTTGATTGACAAAAACAGCATCTATGTTATTCTGTCTTGCCCTCTCAAGCCCAAAGACATCTTTTTTGTTAGAAATTACAACTTCAATTTTTCCATTAATGTTGCCTTTTTCTATATTATCTATTATTGATTGTAAATTTGTACCTGAACCTGATACGAGAACCCCAATTTTTACCTGTGGCATATTTTGAGCTCCCCTTCTCTTTTTACTGTATGGCCAATTACTACTGGTTTTTCATTTTTTCCTCTCATATATTCCATAACTTTATCAGAAACTTCAGGACTAACTGCCATTACCATGCCAATGCCCATGTTAAATGTAGAATACATTTCATTTATATCTATATTTCCTTCTCTTTGCATAAGTTTAAATATTGGCAATACATTGATATCTTTTGTATCTATTTCTGCTGTAATTCCTTCTGGAAACATACGTGGAATGTTTTCATAAAAACCGCCGCCTGTTATGTTTGACATACCTTTAATTTCAAATTTACTTATTAAATCTAGAATTAATTCAGGATAAATTCTAGTAGGTACTATTAGAGCTTCACCTAATGTTGAACCCAATTCATCAACATATTGATCTACTTGATAATTTTTATGATCAAAAAAAACTTTTCTTACTAAAGAATAACCATTGCTGTGAATTCCACTTGATGGTATTCCAATGAGAACATCTCCATCAACAATACTTGATCCATCAATTATTTTCTTTTTATCCACTATACCAACGCAAAATCCAGCTATATCATATTCGCCATCGCTGTAAAGACCTGGCATTTCAGCAGTTTCACCACCTATAAGAGCTGCTCCTGCTTTAACACATCCATTTGCTACACCTTTTACTATATCAGCTGCTTTTTTAGGATCTAATTTACCTGTTGCAATATAATCTAAGAAAAATAATGGTTTAGCTCCTTGACATATTACATCATTTACACACATTGCAACAGCATCTTCTCCAATAGTGTCATGAACATCAGTTTTAAAAGCTATCATTAGCTTAGTTCCTACTCCGTCAGTTCCAGAAACTAAAACAGGTTCTTCATAATCATTTTTATCAATAGCAAATAATCCGCCAAATCCACCAATGTCAGAAACTACACCTTTAGTATATGTTTTTCTTACATGATCTTTTATTAATTTTACTGTTTCATATCCTGCGTGTATATCTACTCCGGAATCCTTGTATGTTAATTTATCAGACATTTTATCTCCTTCACATTTAACTTATTTAATTATTTAAAGTTTGGTACTTCCATTGGATAATCTCCATTTAAACATGCTAAACAATATCCGTGTTCTGAACCTGTTGCTTCAATTAATCCTTCTAAGCTCAAATAAGATATGCTATCAGCTTTTAAAAACTCTTTTATTTCATCAAGAGTTTTAGTTGCTCCTATTAAATAGCTTCTAAAAGGAGTATCTATTCCGAAGAAACAAGAGTGAGTTACTGGAGGTGATGCTATTCTAACATGTACTTCTTTAGC
>Ga0074193_1002597_pt1 | contig 15783 bp, 13 predicted proteins | sample EPASupsiteHSE605_FD_64523 | JGI IMG/M metagenome (GOLD analysis project Ga0074193, IMG submission 64523) | Bioremediated contaminated groundwater from EPA Superfund site, New Mexico - Sample HSE6-05 | ecosystem: Environmental > Aquatic > Deep subsurface > Groundwater > Contaminated ... | reverse complement strand
ATAGTATTTATATTTTCAGTGGTATTATTTCATGAGTCAGTCAGTATGGATAAGGTAGTAGGACTTGTTTTAGTTTCGGCGGGGGTTTATTTTTTGAACATGTAGCTATGGGAAGTGCTCTTACTTCTCGAGTAGAAGGATCTAATGAGGAGACGGTTGAGAATAAGGAAGACAGCAGTATTGTGGAGAGTGAGGAAAATGTATGAAAGGCATTATATTGGCAGGGGGGAGTGGAACTCGCCTCTATCCTCTTACGAAATGCATATCAAAACAATTACTGCCGATTTACAATAAACCGATGATTTATTATCCACTTTCTGTACTTATGTTATCAGGTATACGCGATATTTTAATAATCTCTACAGCCGAAGATACACCACGTTTTAAACAATTGCTAGGGGATGGCCAACATTTAGGATTATCCATAGCATATGCAGTGCAGCCTTCACCGGATGGCTTGGCGCAAGCATTTATTATAGGTGAAGACTTTATTGGCAAAGACCGCGTAGCCATGGTTTTGGGAGACAATGTATTTTATGGTCAAGGCTTTACACCTACACTTCAACGAGCAGTATCGCGCGAGGAAGGTGCTACAGTATTCGCCTATAGAGTAAAGGATCCAGAAAGATTTGGTGTCGTTGAGATGGATAGTCAATTCCGAGCGCTTTCCCTTGAAGAGAAACCTAAGCACCCGAAATCTGATTATGCTCTAACCGGGCTATATTTTTATGACAATAAGGCAGTACAGTACGTGAAACGACTTAAACCATCTGCCAGGGGAGAGCTGGAAATAACGGATTTAAACCGTATATATCTGGAAGATCAACAACTCTATGTGGAAGTTCTGGGCAGAGGATTTGCCTGGTTGGATACAGGGACATTTGATTCGTTATTGAAAGCTAGCCAATTTATTGAGACGATTGAAAATAGGCAGGGATTTAAGGTGGCCTGTCTAGAGGAAATTTCATATTATATGGGCTATATTAATAACGCCCAAATTCTGGAGTTGGCTGAACCGTTAAAGAACAACGAGTATGGTCAATACTTGGTGGACATTGCGCATTCCAGCCCTCAACCAATACTTATTAAGGGAAATGATCAGGAGGATAAAGGGGGAATGAAAATTGGATAGTAACTCACCGGTTCATAGTATTCTGATAACCGGAGGTGCAGGGTTTATCGGATCTAACTTCATACCCTATTTTATAAAAAAACACCCAAACTATAAATTGATAAATATTGATAAATTAACATATGCAGGAAACATTGCCAACCTTGCCGAAGTAGAAGGAAATTCGCGTTATAGTTTCATCAAGGGAGATATCTGCAACCGTGAACTGCTGGAGTACATTTTTGCATCATTTGATATTAAGGGTGTAATTCATTTTGCCGCCGAGTCCCATGTTGATAATTCTATTAGCGGCCCGGATGTGTTTATTCGGACAAATATAGAGGGCACATTTACATTGCTGGATGTGGCTCGAAAATTCTGGATGCAGGAGCCGCATAAATATAGGTCTGGCTATGAGGGATGCCGCTTTCACCATATATCTACTGATGAGGTCTATGGCAGTCTGGGTAAAACTGGTTTATTTTCTGAAGAAACTCCTTATGCACCTAACAGTCCATACAGCGCCAGCAAAGCAAGTGCGGACATGATAGTTAGGAGTTATTTTCATACCTATGGGATGAATGTTGTAATAACCAATTGTTCGAATAACTATGGTCCCAAGCAGCATGCAGAAAAGCTAATTCCTACGATAATTCGTAAAGCACTGTCTGGTGAAGCAATTCCCATCTATGGAGACGGCAAAAATGTAAGGGACTGGCTTTACGTACTAGACCATTGCAAGGGAATTGACCTGGTGTACCATAACGGGCTCACTGGTGGGAGTTATAATATCGGTGGTAAAAACGAACGTGAAAATCTCTACATAGCTCAGGTAATATGTAATATAGTAGATGAAATGACTTCCGAAACCAAGAACGATAGAGATATCGAATCATATCAGCAACTGATAAGTTTTGTCTCTGACCGCCCCGGACACGACTTTCGTTATGCAATTGATGCTGCCAAAATTGAAACAGAACTAGGATGGCGAGCGGAAGAGGGCTTTGAGAGTGGGATAAAAAAAACAGTGGAGTGGTATGTAAACAATGGAAAGTGATAATAACAGTAATCATCCTTATATTTCAGTGGTTATTCCGGTATATGGATGTAGAGCATGTCTCTATGAGCTATATAGCAGGTTAGTTAATACACTGGAGTCTATTAACCATAACTTTGAAATAATCATGGTTAATGATGCGTGCCCTCAGAACTCCTGGGAGATATTAAAGGAGCTAGCTGAAAAGGATCAACGTGTTCGAGCGATTAATCTCTCACGAAATTTTGGACAACTTAAAGCAGTTCTGGCTGGCTTGGATTGTGCCACAGGAGATTGGATAGTGGTTATGGATTGTGATTTACAGGATTCGCCTGAGGAAATCACAAGGCTTTACAACAAAGCACAAGAAGGATATGATGCTGTTTTCGGAAGAAGAAATGAAAGAAAGGATACTTTAATAAAACGTTTTAACTCATTTTGGTTCTATAAATTTTATAATTATTTTACAGACGGAGCTTTTGACCATTCCTTGTGCAATTATAGTATATGTTCCAGAATTGTAATTGATAATTATCTTAAACTGAGAGAACAAAGTAGGGCGTTTACCCTATTCATTAAATGGATGGGATTTAATCAAGCACATATAGATATTGACCATGTTAATCGTGCTGATGGCAAGTCATCTTATACTTTAAAAAAACGATGGAACCTGGCCCAAGACATTATTACGACTCAATCAAATAAACCGCTGCGGTTCTCAATAGGGCTTGGAATGTTTGTATCCATGGCCGCTTTTATTTATACATTAGGTTTAGTAATACAATATCTGCTACATACACATACTCCTGTAAGCGGGTGGACTAGTCTCATTGTATCACTGTATTTTCTGAGTGGGCTTATTCTTATGAATATAGGTATTGTTGGTATCTATATAGGGAAGATTTTCGATGAGACCAAGGCTAGGCCAATATATATTATTAAAGATATGATTAATTAAGATGATTTAAGGGAGGTGTACCAATGGTTATTGTGGTGGGGGCTACTGGCTATATAGGCAGGTACTTATGTACGCAAATGGTTCATGAAGGTAAAGATGTGCTTGCTCTGGGTCGTTCTCAGGCTGTTAAAGAATTTTTTGAAAGAAAAAACGTCCCATTCCAGTATTTTGATTTTAATGATTTAGAATATTTCGGTAACCTGCCGAAAACGGGAGTAGATGCAGTCATAAATTTGGCGGCAATGTTAGCGGAGTTGGAACCACCAGTGGAAAAATATTTTGACATCAATACCTTAGGTACTCAGAAATTACTTGAATATTGCAGACAGAATGATATCCCTAAATTCATTTTGGCCTCAACCCATAAAGTCTATAGTGGTATTAACAGTTTATTGATCAAGGAAACAGATTGGCCAGTTTTTAATGGCAGTCATAGCCCATATACCATTTCTAAAATTGCCGCCGAACATTTTGTTCAACACTACAATTCTGATTATGGTATTCAAGGTATAGTACTTAGACTTACTGGTGTACATGGTTATGGGGAAATATTAGGGCAGCTTAAACCAGATGGTTCATACCAAAAAAGCACCTTTGAAATATTTATTGAGCGGGCTATTAACGGTGATCCTATAGAAGTCTGGGGCGATACTTCAGTTGTGAGGGATCACATATACATTAAAGATGTGCTTAGCTCAATTTCTGCTGCTATAGAAAGCAAGCATGCTGCTGGAATTTTTAATATTGCTACCGGAAAGGGTATGTCTCTATTGGAAGAAGCTCAGGTTATTGGAGATATTTTTTCTCCACCAGGAAAAAGATCAGAGATAATATTAAAACCCGATCAACCAGGCTTAGACAGGAATTATGTATATGATATTGATAAGGCTAAAAATGAGCTAAACTGGCAACCGAAATACGCTTATCGGGAAATGATAGAAGATTATTATCGAGAATGGAAGATTAAAACCTATCATAACTACCATCGAATTAAAGAAGGACAAGAGCCCGCTACCTTATGATAAACGATATCTTACATGTGGGGAAAAAGAATACCTTTGTTACTGGTAGAGCGAGTACAGCAATTTATTTAATTCTCCTCAGCAATGATATTATGGATAAATTGGTCTTAGTACCGGCAAATATTTGCTTTGCGGCAATCTATCCCATACTGTACTCTGGGAACCAACCCCTGTTTATTGATGTTGGCGACGATGGTAATTTGACTTATGATATAGTTGTTAGAACGTTCAAAAGCCCATTAGCATCGCAGATATCTGCGGTTTTACTGCCACATATGTACGGTAATCCATGTGCTGATGTGAACCTAATTTCAGATTATTTGCATCAACAAGACATTCTTCTAATTGAAGATTGTGCATTGGCAATGGGTGCAGAAGTCTGTCAACAAAATGTTGGATCCTTTGGAGATTATGCAATTTATAGTTTTGGATATTCAAAGACAATTGATATTGGAAACGGTGGTCTCATTGCTAGTTCAAGAAACTTGGATAAAATTACTGATTATTCTAATAAGCTAAATCTAATCAGCGAAAAAAGCATTAGTGACTTAAAACTATTATCCCAGATTAATCGTGTGATTAGAAATAATGAAGAAAACGATTTGGTAAGATTCATTTTTGATTGCATTCCTAAATTATATAAAGATGCGTTTATTTATAAAGCTGATGAAGAGTTAATAAATGCAATTGAATTTAAAATAAAAGATCTCTCTTTGGTGATAGATGAACGCAGACAAAAGCAATTTTATTATCATAGTAAACTCAAGAAAAACAATCACTTCAATATATACGATTTTAATGAAGGCGCCGTACCTTGGAGATTTAACTTGTTGGTCAACCCGCGGGTCAAACGAAACCTTATTGAGTGCATGCTAGAAAACCGGGTTGCTGTAAGTGATTGGTATCCCGTAGTAACTCGTATGTTTGGCGTGTATGATGAATTTCCAAATGCCGATAAAATGGAAAAAGAGATAATTAATTTTCCTGTAATTAGTATTAGTTATACTGAAATAGATAGAATATGTGGTTTAATCAACTACTATTTTGAAAAAATCGAATTGTAATCATTAGATCAGTACCATGAATAAAATATAGCAAAGGAATTTAGCTGTATGAAAGAAAAACTGATTATAATCGGCTCTGGAAAGTTTCAAATTAGATTAGTGGATACGGCCAAAAAATTGGCATATGAAACCCATGTTTTTGCTTGGGAAGACGAAGCTGTTTGTAAAGATATTGCTGATTACTTTTATCCTATTAGTGTTACGGATAAGGATGCTATATTAAATATTGCCAGGAAAATTAACCCTCAAGGAGTTGTATCAATAGGTTCAGATTTGGCAGTTCCAACGGTTAATTATATTGCGAGTAAGTTGGGTTTGATCGGTAATAGCATACAATCTAGCAATGTCTCAACTAATAAATATGAAATGAGGAAAGCCTTAAAGGCAAAAGGGCTGCCTTGTCCAGCGTTTACTTTGGTGGATAACAATGAGCCGCTAAATATTCCCAACATGCACTATCCACTAATCGTAAAGCCGGTGGATAGATCAGGCAGTCGAGGAGTTACCTTGGTTAATCATCCAGATAGCCTCAATTCGGCGATAAAGAATGCTAGAGAACAATCTTTCATTGGTCGGGCTATTGTTGAAGAGTATTTTGCAGGTCAGGAATATAGTATGGAGATGATTTCTTACAAAGGAGAACATAGTTTTCTAGCAATAACTGAAAAATTTACAACAGAAGCACCTAACTTTGTTGAGATAATGCACCTTCAACCGGGAAGAATTGACCATTGTGTCTTAAAGGAAGCTATAGAGATGATTAAACTATCATTGGATGCTCTAAATATTGAGTTCGGAGCCTCTCATTCCGAATTTAAAGTGGATGAAGATGGTAGAATCATGATAATTGAAATAGGTGCCCGAATGGGTGGGGATTACATTGGTTCTGATCTGGTACGATTGTCTACCGGTTACGATTTTACTCATATGGTGATTGATATCGCTGTGGGTAAGGAACCCGATCTTACAAAGAATTGTCTTACGGAGAAAGCATCTCTAGTTAAATTTGTTTTTTCCCAGGAAGACTTAATCATCTTGGAGGATTTAAAAACAAAGCATTTTGATAAGATTTATACTTATGGAGATATTCGTGAAATAAACGGTGAGGTAGTAGCAGACAGTTCTCAAAGATTTGGTTATTTTATATTGCAGTGTGACACTAGAAAGGACTGTCTGCAATTGATGAGATCCTACTTAGGTGATTTTGTATGACAATAACAACGCACCGATTTCTTGATATTTTTTTATTACAGGCATCTATCATGTTGCTCAGTCTCACAGGAATATTAGCTAAAAAGGCTTCGGCAGTAAGTTTTCTGTCAGTTGAGTTTATTATCTACTTTAGCCTGGAGATATTTGCTATCGGTATTTACGCAATAGCGTGGCAGCAGATAATTAAAAAATTCGAGCTGTCAGTTGCATTCGCTAACAAAGGCACCTTGATCATCTGGACCTTTCTATGGGCAGTGTTATTTTTTCATGAAACAATAACGATTAACAATATCCTGGGGGCAGCATTAATTATAGCTGGAATAGTGATGGTATTTAGAGATGCTTAATATATATATAGGAATATTCCTAATATCTGTTTTCATCGCCTCCTGTGCGCAGATTATTCTTAAAACCAGTGCTGATATGGAACATGAAAACTATATTAAAGAATATCTTAATCCCCGGGTAATAGTCGCTTATTTAATACTATTGGCTTCCACCCTTTTGACTATAATAGCTTACCGGGGGGTGGAATTGAAAATGGGTCCTGTTTGGGAATCAACTGGGTATGTTTTTGTTTTATTTTTGAGCTATTTTCTCCTTCATGAGAAAATAGGTGTAAACAAAATCTTTGGCGTTATCCTTATCATTGCTGGGATAATAATATCTTCAGTTTAGTGATGGTGTTGTGTTTAACGGCACGAGAAGTTTACAAAACGGATTCGGGTACTTGGAGGAAATATAATGAGAACTATTAAATTTAATGAACCTTTTATTGCAGGCAAGGAATTAGATTATATCAAAGATGTTTTTGACATAAAGCAATTTTGTGGAAACGGGAAGTATACTAATAAGTGCCAAGAGTTTATTGCAGCAAGGCTAAATGCTAGTAAAGTGCTTTTGACGGATAGCTGTACTTCTGCATTAGAGATATCAGCGTTATTGTTGAAAGAGGAAAAATATCAAGAAGTCATTCTTCCGTCTTATACCTTTTCATCTACTGCGGCTTCTTTTGCCAGGGCCGGATTTAAAATTAGATTTGCAGAGATTAACCCTATGGATATGATGCTTGATGTTAACGATGTTAGTAGAAAAATCACCGAAAACACCTGCGCAGTTGTCGCAGTCCATTATGGAGGCTACTGTGCTGATATTATTAAACTAAAAAATGTCTGTGAAAAAAATAAAATATATTTAGTAGAGGATGCCGCGCAAGCATTCGACTGTTTCCTAGAGGAAAAGGCACTTGGCACTTTTGGTCACCTCGGTTGTTTTTCATTTCATGAAACTAAAAATATTCATGCGGGTCTATCTGGTGCGCTATTGGTAAACGATGATAGATTTTCTGAACGCGCTATACATATATGGGAAAGAGGTACTAATCGTCAGGAAGTATTGAAAGGTTTAGTTGATAAATATTCATGGGTTGAAATAGGAGGGAGTTTTTACCCCTCAGAACTACAGGCAGCTTTTTTGTACGCTCAACTGGAAGCGCTGGATAGAAATTACCAAGAAAGAAAAGCTGTGTATGATGCTTATCGACATGGTTTGACCGAATTAAGAGAACATGGCCAACTTTACTTCCCTGACTTTACAGTTAACTTTAAATCGAATTACCATGCTTTTTTTGTTAATTTTAACAACGAGCAGGAATGTGATACTGTGAGGGAGTTTTTAAAAGAAAACCAGGTTATGGCATATATTGGCTATGTGCCATTGCACTCCTCAAGAGTTGGACAAAAAATGGGTTACCATGAAGACGATTTGCCTTTAACTGAAGAATATTCTAAAAGGGTTCTGCGTCTTCCTTTTCATAATAATTTGGCGATAAAGGACGTGGAATATATTTGTACTCTTATAAAAACTTGTCTGGAGGGAAAGCAGATATGAGTTTTAAAGAGCTTACCGAGGAATATATTCAGTTTATTAAATCTACAGGTATTGAAGATATCGATAAATTAAGAATTGAAACCCAGATAGAATCATTGAAAGATTGGTCGCTTCACGGTACCATTGATACGGTTACCGCTTGGTATTTAGAGCAACAGAGCAATTGTACTATGCAAATTACCGACATACCTCTGGATTCTTGCCGTGAATGGTACCTGGATGTTTCTGACGGATATATAAAGCATAAAACGGGAGATTTTTTTTATGTGCAAGGGGTTCGAATAGGGCAGTCAAGTTCACGGGAAGTTGGCAGTGCTGGTTGGGACCAGCCAATGATTACCCAGGTCGGATACAATGGTGGTCTTCTTGGTCTCCTTCGGAAAAAACATGACGGCGTTCCACACTATTTAATAGAGGCCAAGGCTGAGCCCGGCAATCCGGACAAGGTGCAGATAAGTCCCACACTGCAGGCTACATTCAGCAATTTAAAGAAAGCCCATGGCGGCAAGAAGCCACGTTTTGCTGAGTACTTTGAAACACCAGAGATAATGGGTGGTAAAGTCCTTTTTGATCAATGGATGTCAGAGGATGGCGGTCGTTTACACCTGAAAAGGAATCGTGGCATGCTAGTGGAAGTTGCGGAAGATACGGAACTGGATTTACCCCAATCTTTCCAGTGGCTTAGTTTGTTTCAAATAAAGTATTTTATAAAAAATAATTCCTGGGTAAATCCACACGTTAGGGGGATTATCTCTCACTTATGAAGCAGAACCTTGTTTCAATTGCAGCCTGGAGCGTTGGGAGTCATGCCATTAAAAATACCTTGCCGGCTATAAATGGAACTAGTAACCTATTTTTCAAAGGCATTTATACTAGAAACCCTCAAATACTACAAAGCCAGGCTCAAACATACGGGGTATATGCTTATAGTTCGGTTAATGAAATGTTAGACGATGCTGAGCTGGATGCGGTATATATAGCCAGTCCGGTAGGAATACACTATGAACATGCCAAGGCAGCGCTGCAAGCTAATAAACATGTAATTGTAGAAAAAAGCAGTTTTGAGACATTAGAACAGGCGGAAGAACTGATTGATCTAGCGAAAGAAAAGGACCTGGTTCTCATGGAAGCATTCATGTATCGCTTTCATGAGCAATTTATTAAATTATTGGAATTAATTCAGTCGAAAAGATTTGGGCAGGTACGACGTATTACAGCTAGCTTTGGTTTCCCCCATTTGCCGACAGATGATATAAGATATAAATCGGATATTGGTGGGGGTTCACTATTGGATGCTGGAACATATGCGGTTTCAGCGATAAAGGAATTATTGCTCGGCAGTGGAACTTTGGGTTACTCCAGTTTATCTACTGATTATGGATTTAAAGTAGATACAAATGGTCTAGCTGTTATGCGGGGAACAGAAAGTGCAATTGGTATTGCTAGCTGGTGTTTCGGTGCTGATTACAAAAACGAAATAGAAGTCTGGTGTGAAGATGCCACCCTTAATGTGAAACGAGCATTTTCTAAACCGCCAACTCTAGAAACCTCCATTGAGATTTATAAAAACGGTAGCTTGTACTCAGAAATAAAGTGTGAGCCGATGAATCATTTTGAGGCGATGTTTCAATACTTTGTCAGATGCCTTAGCAATCGGACACTTAAATATAACGAGCACGCTATCCTTTTAGAACAGATGAAGCTAATAGCTTCCATTCGGGATAGTAATCCAGATTAGCCGTATTGAAAATGGCCTAAACAAAAACATGTGCTATGATTATATGCCGTTGTTGAAAAGAGGAGTGCTCCGATGCAATCAAATAAGTTCATAGAAAAAGATGATGATACTTCATTGGGAACTGGTTTGAAAGCACCTAAGATATGGGTATATGGAATTGAGCTTGGACTTGCGGCAGTTGCTATCTCCATGGTTATTGTTTGGGCTATTTGGCCATTTCTGAGTGCTGCTAATGATACATATCCAGATACTGTTGATGCTATGGGCCATTTAACGAGAATAAAGTATATTGCCGACAGTTTTACTAGCTGGAAATGGCCAGCCTGGTTCCCCTACCAGGATAACGGTAGCATTGCAATGCAATACTTCCCTCCACTCTCCTATGTCTTGCTGGCATTTGTACAAATGTTAACTAATAATGTTATGATTACCTTTAAAATTACAGTATTTCTCGCACAATTTATAGGCGGCTTGGGCGTATGGTGTATTTGTCGCCGTTTTATTGGCTCCTGGGTGGGAATTGTTGGAGGAATTCTTTATGCCATACAACCTTTCTTATTAATGGCACTGTTAAATGTAGGGGAGGTTCTTCAAATCCCGGTGTATGCAATTACACCATGGCTACTATACTTTTCGTTTTTATTTTTTGAAAAAATAAGCCCTTTGAGATGGCTGCTGGTATGTATAAGCGGTACATTACTGATTCTTTCCCACGCCATGTCTGCTTTTCTTATATGTATTGGTATAGGTGTAATTATTCTAGTGTTACTTATTAGGCGGGATATTTCAATCAAGGTAGCTCTTTTATGGGTTATTGCCATGGGGTTAGCAGCAGGACTTGAGGCGTTTTGGGCTATTCCAAGTCTTACTACCCTTGAAAATCCCCTAGTGCCAAGTACACTGCCAGACTCAGCTGTTGAAGGTGCTGCCGTTACATCGCTATTTAATCCCGCGTTAAGTCATGGTTTATATTATGCTGGTTATGCGGTGTTTTTATTGGCTTTGGGCTCAATAATACAGGTAAGAAAGAACAAATTGATTCTTCCCTTGGCGATAGCCGTGTTAATATCAATTTGTATATCATTTGGTACAAATTTTCCTTTATACGAGTATATTCCTCTGAGTGCAAACTTCCTTCCTCGCAAGTTTTTGAGCTTTAGTGTTATGGCAGCAATCATTCTAGATGTGTTTTTCTTAAAAGAGATATTTTCCAGATACCGATCAAGCAACTATCTTGGTAAAGCTATTGCTCTAATGCTGATTACATGTATGGCTGTTATGCTTGTTGTAGATATTAATCCTAGGATGATGATAATTCATCATCCCGATTCTTTTACTGGAATTAGGCAAGGATTAGACCAAATATCGGTTACCACTAAACCTTTTGAACAAGGACGCTTAGCACCCTTATTCGCATTTCCATCCTGGTATTTTTATTTTGCCATGACCGAGGGATTAAATTTGACCCATGGGAATATTAGTTCTAGTTCTTATATTAATACTCACGTGCAACACAATATTGCTATCGTTTCGGAATGCCCAGATTATATAGTTAAAAACCTGCTGAATTGGAATACCCGTTTCGTCTATTTTAACGGTGAATATGCGCAACTGCGTGATGATCTTATCCAACATGGTTTCCAAGTTAAGGATGTTCAACGGAATATACTGATAAATCCCACCCCTTCTTCCTACGTTATGCGCCAGGAGAGGAATGCTATTGCCATAGGACTGGCGGCACCCCCATTGGTTATAACCTTCCCTTGGCTGATTCAAGGGGAATCAGCCTCACTGGAAGATTATTCTCCTCAGGATCTGGATAGCTACAAACTCATTTATCTTATCGAACCAGATGTTAAAGATTTTGAAAAATTTCAGAAGATGGTAATAGACCTGTTGGATTCAGGGAAAACGGTTATTGTTTCTATGGGCAATTCTAAAGTGTGGCCGCTGGCTGGTATAATTCCCTATTGGGAAACTATACCTTCTGCTTCTAACCTTATACCAACTGAGAGTAGTCCAATTAAACAATCGATATCCATGGATCCTGATCCCTTTGGACAAGCTCCGGCAATGGGAAACCTGGACGAAGTATGGATGGAAATGCAAGCCGAGAATAAGCGTGTTCCGACTATAGGCTATAAGAATGTCAACGGACACAGATTATATTTTGTGGGACTTAACTTGGATAAGCAATTGAACGCCGCCACAAGATGGGCGCGAGGATACCAGGCTGATGTAGGTCACAGTAAGGAAGTTGCAGCGATAATCGAACAGATTATGGATATTGGTCAACCCAACAAAAACATTGTTCCTGCAGCCTTTCCGGTGTCTGATGCAGTGTGGGGTAAAGATAGCTTCAGCTTTAAATACAAATCCGATCAGCCCGTTTCAGTAATGGTTTCTGTTACCTATTCCATGCACTGGAATGGAAAGCTGGATAGTTCACCTCTAAAAGTAGAGCAGATAGAAAAACTTATTTTACTGAATCTACCTGCCGGGGAGCACCATGTTTCTATGTACTATGGCATGACCTGGGTGGGATGGCTGGGGATAATACTATCGATATTTTCTCTGTTGATTGTAATATTTATTTACCGCAGGTTTGAAGATCTGGATCGCTTTTTTGCTTTCATGAATATGCAGATTAAGAGAATGGTTGAGGGAGTAGGAGCATAGCGCAAAACAATTGGGCAAACTGGGGAGGGAATAAATTTGGGGCGTAAATCGTGGGTTCTAACTTTAATCTTCTTTGGGGTATTCGGGTTTACCCTTGGGGTAGCCTGTTTATTTTTAGTCAATGTCCCGGTTGAGGCAATGTTGAAAGAGCAAAATGCATCCCAGACTCTTATTAATATTGCGATGTGTGCAATAATTCTTGTCTATGGGGCAATTGTAATCGCCACAACCCTGTTATTTCGCTGCAAGGCAGCAGTTATTCCCGAGAGAGGCAGACTAGCTGCTGCGATATTATTGTTATTGACGGCAATATCCGGAGGAATATTTACCCTTTTACTCACTACTGATAGTAATCTGGTAGCGGTCTTTCAGGGAACGAGCCAACAAAGAAATAGTAAGTTTATGATTGGCCCTTATCCAGAGGAGGAACGCCTTGCAGAGCTGAAAAAGGAAGGCTATCAAGGGGTTATATCTCTCCTCAGTCCTACCATCCCATTCGAAAAATTACTGCTGGATAGAGAAATGCAAGCAGGAGAAAAAATAGGAATACGGGTTTACTCTTTTCCCATGCTGCCATGGATTAGCGGTAACCAGACTTCACTTAACGGCATTCAAGAACTGGTACAAAAGGAAAAAGGCCCTTTCTATATACATTGTTATCTAGGCAAACACCGGGCTGATCTGGTAGAGTCTACGCTTACTGGTACAGCCAAAAGTTATCTATACCCGGATCATCTTGAACGAGGCAGGCTTAATTATTACCAGGATGGCAGGGTAATTTTAGGCCCCTACCCTAACGATGAAGAATGGTTTCACCTGGTGCGGCGCGGACAGGTAAAAGAAGTGATTTCTTATCTTGATCCTGGAAATGCTAGAGAAGCTTCCTTGATTGAGAAAGAAAAACAGCTATGTACAGAGAACGGCTTGGAGTTGAAACTATTGCCGGTGCGAGTACAGGGCAATCAAGTTACAGGCCTGTCAGAGCTGTTATCTCAGGCAGCAGCAACTAACAATAAGATTTTCGTTCATGGTTTAAATATTGATGCCAGATATCAAATAGTTGACGCCAGTTTACGAAGTGGTGCAGCCGCCGGCATTGTTCCAATACTTCCTCAACAACTGAGCGGCGGAAAAACCTACCCAATTCACCAGAACCTTATTTTGGGACCGGTTCCCAATACTGCTGAGGCTGCTATGCTGCAATCTCAAGGATTTAATTTTTTGAACATAGCCAAGGAAGGTAATTTGCTTCCCGTTAATGCAGCTAGTTCAATCATCGCTTATGTTAAGAATACTAAAGGAGCCTGTTATGTATATGGGTTTAGTTCGGGAAAAGACCTGGAGTTAACTCAGCAGGTACTCTTGGGACGGTTTTATGGCATTGATGGCATAGAAATCAAAGTATCCGGACAGATTGTCACCGCTATGGGACGATTCTTGTTTATCGGACTTAAGCCTGCGCCTGAGGAATTGAATGCGCTGGCTTTACGGGGGATCACCACTATTCTTTATCCTCAGAATAAGGATGCCAAACCAGATCAAAATTTACGTGATACACAGAGTATAGTAGAAGCTCAGGGCTTGAATTTTAAAATAGTAGGATATGATGCGGGCAATGTTAATGGAATTCTGGATGCAGTTATCCACGACTACAATCCCTGCTATCTGGTGGCTGACAGCCGCATAAGAATGGAGATTGCTCAAGATATTGATGTGGTCAGAATTCTTTATCGTCCTAAACAGGAATAAATTATTGTTCCTTATTAATATAAGACTTTAGAATATAGTAGCTCTGTTTCTTACGTTCATGATAATTGGGCTCATCCCAGTTGCTCCATTTATAGGCAAGAGGGGATTGGACGGAAACTAAGCCGGGATTGTTTTTATTGGCGACTGCAACATACACATTCAAACCGGGTGAGGTGATCTTGTTAATCTCAGGTACTTTAAACCTGTAAGGATAAGCCCATACCTGATGACTGCTGGGGTCGGTATAGCCCAGCATCATCCACGGAATGCGAATTTCCAATAGATTATTCTCAACGTAAAAATCGGCCAGACTATTGTAATAGGGTGAAGCAGGGTCGGTTCGGCCTGCTTTTAACAAGCCTATATTTACCTCACCGAAAGGAATGTTCTGCTGAGTTTTAGGAAGGATCAGAGGTTGATTCAAGCATAGGTTCCAAGGTAGAAAGATGCCGTTGTTTTCACGTTCCCATGCCGGATTCCAGGGGAGCATCTTTTTTTGAAAACCATATAAGTAGGTATGCTGGTCATAGGCGCTGGCAACGCTAAGGCTGGCATCCTGATCATTATTAATGGTAAGTAAAAATTCAACACCCTGATTAAAAGTAATTCCTGGATTACCGGCAGTATTATTGCCGCCTGACTGGTTATCAAAACCGATGATTAATTGATCCTGGTTCCAGTCCCAGTTTCCAGGCCTTTCTATGGCTAGATACAGGTAACCCTCATCACTGGTGATCATCAACATACTATCATTAATTAGCCTGCTTTTAGTCAGGTTGCCAATTTTATTCCAATCATCTTTTTTCCCATCTAACAGAATTTTAGGTTCTGATCCTGGCTCAATTGCCAGAAGACCAAAATTCTCTTCGTTGGCAAGCCGGTTATACCACAGAGGTCTTCTGCTGGCAGGCAGCTCCAGATCCATGGTATTCCAGGTAATCCTGAACCATTCATCCTGCCATTCAGAGAGAATGCCTTCTGCAGCTCCCTCTCTTCTGATAGCCTGAAACATGGATACATCCATCCGCCCTTGTTCATTCTCAGTATGCATTCCCAGATTGCGTTCCAGGGGACCAAGGTGAGCAATTCCCCGTGATGAAGGAACACCAAATTCGGCAATCACCAGGGGCATCCCGGTATGATGTGCACGTAATTGGGTGAGATATGCCTCATAAGGATCTTTATTCCCTTCTGAGTTGATAAAATCCTGATAATCCTTCTGGTAACGCAAACTGTCGGGGTAGTAAGGGTAAACGTGGTAGGCGGCGAAGTAACCTGCTTTCCAGGCATCGGTAGGAGCAACATGAACCGGATCTACGCTGAC
>Ga0074193_1002593_pt1 | contig 15826 bp, 13 predicted proteins | sample EPASupsiteHSE605_FD_64523 | JGI IMG/M metagenome (GOLD analysis project Ga0074193, IMG submission 64523) | Bioremediated contaminated groundwater from EPA Superfund site, New Mexico - Sample HSE6-05 | ecosystem: Environmental > Aquatic > Deep subsurface > Groundwater > Contaminated ... | reverse complement strand
GGGAAAAAATTACGATACGAAGACCATTATGTGGAAAAATAAATCAGATCCTCGCGACCATATAACAGCCGACCACAGTTTTAACGCTGTCCCAGAGTCTGCGACAAAGGTCAATACTACAACTAAAAATGTTGAGATCGTAGATCCGACAGTGTTAGACATGATTAAGAAAGCATTACCGGATTTAGCGAAGTAAACGCAGAATAAAAACAAGGCTTGTCCTAATAAAAAGGGCAAGCCTTGTTTTCTGGTACCGCCTCTAATTCTTGGCGGAGATAAATTCTTATGTTTTCGTTATCGTCAACCACCAATATTTTCTTTACCGTTATATCTGATGTAGCGGGGCCTATTCTGTCATGCTGCGTTTCTTGATTATCTAAAGATTCAATACATTATACAATCACCTATTTTCTGGCATAGGCAAGTTACAGCAGTGCCTTCGTTGGTAAGCTTCACAGCATTGGAAAGCAGATTTATGACGACTATAATGACTTTTTCTTGATCACAATACACAACTGGCAGATTGTTTTCGATATATTTGCTTAGCTTTAGTCCCCTTTGTTCAAACAAAGAGGAGACAGCTTCATTAAATTAAATCGTATCTACTCCTAACAAATTGACAATTAAGTCGCTCCGAATTCTTCAACAGAGGCCAAAATCTCTTGACCTTTTGCTGAAAGTTCCTCAATAGACGCCAAAACCAGGGCAACACCATCATTCATAGAATTCATTTCTTGCTCTAATTCAACCGATACCTCAAAGATTCTGGAAATTAACGAAAACATGGCCTGTTCACCGCTAGCTGTTGAGCGCACAACACTACTGGATTGTTCAGCGAGTTTTTTAACCTCTTGGGCGACAATTGAAAAGGTGCGACCATGTTCTCCAGCCCGAGCAGCCTCAATGGCAGCATTGAGCGAAAGCAAATTTGTCTGACTGGCAATATCTACAATCTGACCGGAAGCCCTATTAAAATCATCTAATTTTGATTTCATTTGGGTTACACTATCTCTTAAAACCGTTGAGGTTCCTAACGTTCTAATAACTTGATCCGACATCACATTAAGGCTTATCGCACTTTCCTCATTAGCCTTGGCGATCTCGTTAACAGCAAGCTTAAGTGACCTAAAATGATTTTGAATGTTTGTCGCATCTTTTAAGCGCTGTTCACTGAGCAGCTCGATTTCCTTCATCATCTCACTAATCTCATTAGTTTTGGCATGCTGAGCGATTACTGCTCCTCGAGTGTAGTCCAAACAGTTAAAGGGAACATTCTCCTCATTAAAAATGGCCACTGCCATTTCCCGGCACGTGTTATTACCACAGGCGGTACAATTAATATTGCGAGCCTTTTCGTCGAACTTGTACATGGATTTGAAAATTTCTTCAAACTCTTTGACCGAAGGAATTCTAAGATCTTCCACTCGCCGATCAGTACGATACGTTCTATAGAAATCTGCGACATTTAAGTTTTGCTCAAAATAATCGGCCATCCATTTAATTCGAGACTTCTTTAAAAATCCGTTGCCTTTTTTATCACTCAACTTAAGCTGTTTCAGCCGATTAAATTCGTAATCAATATCATCTACTGCATCTTCTTCTAAACATGAGCCTGTGCCGATATTACACCCATGCTTACAATTAAGAATATCAACTAATAAGGGCACCGGCTTATTATTTTTAACCCGTTCGCCGTACATATCCAAGTAAGAATAAGCTGTTTCGTGCCCTTCCACTTGCTTTACCCAAGCTCCAGGAGCATACTCTTCCACATTTTCTTTTAATCCTCCAGGCCGACTAAAGAGACACCCCAAAGAGCAGGTAATATCATCAAACTCTTTCTCCGGATAACTATCCAAGGAAATTTCGTGTTCCAGTAAATAACGGGCTAAGTTCCTGAAAGTTACATTATATTTAATGATGTTATCCGTACTTTCGAATTCACCTTTTTTGGCTATACAGGGGGAAAGCATTGCTAAATCTGCGCTATCTTTAAGATATTTCTTAATATAAATAGCAGTACACATCATTGGACTATGTATTGGTGCTAATTGCTCCAAAAGTTCAGGTTTAAATCGTTCAATATAATTAACAATTGCCGGACAAGGCTGTGCAATGACAGTCGATAGCTTTTTCTCAGTAATCACTTTCAAATATGCCCAAGTCGTAATATCCGCGCCAAACGAAACATCATAAATAAGGCGAACACCTATCGCTTCAAGATAACCAAACAGTCGCTTGTACTCACTGAAATTGACTCGCACCGCAGGTGCTGCCAATACGGTAATTTTATGACCTTGTTGAATATCCTGAAAAAATTTTTCCGTATCATCTTTGTGTGACCTAGCTTCGTGATCACAGACACTAATACATCGTCCACATTCAATGCATTTTTGGCCATTAATTGTCACTTTAACTTCACCTTCGAGAAGATAGGCAGAATTAGCTCCAACCGGACAAGCCCTTATGCATTTATTGCATCCTTGGCACATGTTGTAATCGGTTAAAATATTCACTTGAGCTATCGACATAATTTAATAGCACACCCTTCAACAATAGTTTGAATAATCCCGCCCAAATCCCATTATTCACTCGGTTGAACTATAGTCCCAACATCGTTTTCAGAAAAGCTTTGACAACCTCGGGGTCGAATTGAGAACCAGCATTTTTTTCGATTTCAGCATAAGCAATAGTCTTAGCCAAAGCTTTACGATATGGTCTATCACTGGTCATGGCATCGAAAGTATCACCCACAGCGATAATTCTAGCAATAATATCGATCTGCCCTCCCATAAGTCCCTCCGGATAACCTTTGCCATCATAACGTTCATGATGGTGCTTCACTCCAGGAATAATATCTTTAAAATACTTAATATGTTTAAGAACTTCTTCGCCGTAAATAGTATGCCTTTTCATTTCTTGGAACTCTTGCTCATCAAGTTTCCCATTTTTAAGTAGAATATTATCTCGTACCCCAATCTTACCGACATCATGAAGGACCGCTGCTAACCTTAGTCGCTCCATTTCTTGATCTGTAAGTCCAAAGGTCTGGCCGATTGCTAAGCTATATTCCATGACCCGTTTTGTGTGCCCTCCAGTGTAAGGGTCCCTTTTCTCGATAGTTTCCGCAAGTGTATAAACGGCCGTCAAAAACGATTCCTTGAGATCATCATAAAGACGAGCATTTTCAATGGCGGCCGCTGCTTGTAATGCTAAGGCTGATAAAAGCTTCAAATCTTCCGCATTATAGTTAGCTGGTTCTTCACTACTCACATTAATGACACCAATTATATTATCTTTAATTCTCAAAGGGGCGCACATCATGGAACTCACTTTGCGCTTTCCCACCAAAAATCTTGAATCAGCACTTACATCATTAAGAATTTCAGCTTTTCCGGTATGCGCTATATGACCAGCTATCCCTTCGCCCACTTTTAAAGTCATTTTAGTTTTGGCCTCTTCCCCAAATTCTGCCGTTACCTCCAGTAACCCAGTGTCTTTATTTATAAGCATCAGTGACACTTTGTCAGCCTTAATTAACTTATTGGCCTCGCAGATAATTAAGTCGGCTACTTCCTGGGGATCAAGACTAGCCGCTAGCTTCTCCGTTATATCATAAAGTAAGGTTATTTCACGATATTTGGCCAAAGTCTCTTTTCCTAAAGCCCTTTTTTCATATTCAGAAGTAACGAAAAATGTTAGAAGCTTGGAAGTAGTTAGAACTTGCCTCCCTCCACTAATCCAACCGATGATGTCATCTTCTAGCTCAATTGGATGTTTGTAAGGGTAGTTATCATTTGCGGTCCCATAAAGCACACGACCGCTAGCGTTCTGGATTGAAAAAGGTTCATCACATATGTTGGCAATAAGAGAATAAAAACCTTTTTTCAGTAAACGTCCAAGATCAAGTTGCAAGACCCTCTCCCACCTTTTTCCCAAAATCAAGTAACTGATTCCCTTTAAGCTATAAAGCCTCAAACTTTAAGACCTTAGGATTACAGCTTCTATAATTTTTAAGCATCATTGATAAACAACATGGTACTTACCACAATTCTTCAAAATACAATATATACCTCCTTTCCCATAAAAGAATTTTTGGAATTTATAGAATTTAAAGATAGCACTTAAGGTATTAATTTTAAGCGCTATCTTTACATGTCTTATGACAATATATTCCTTTAGGTTATAAGCTTTTAAGACCATGTGAAAGCCAGCACTCAGTGCTGGCTTAACTAACCCCTTGATAATATATCCTTAATAGGCCCACCTCAACACCTACGGCGACCGGTGTCATGAGCATCAATCTTTAGGTTGTGTAATAATTGGTTAAACGTATTAGGATGGCTGGTTGCGGCCCATGAATTTTGAATTCCCCAAGCGTACCAAGGATAACAGGGGATTCCATCACAAGAGGGGCAATCATATTTTGTCCCTCTTGTGGTGTTCCCACTGCCGTCATATACATCGACGTGTAGATGGCCTCCAACGCTCATTAAGTTCCAATAGGAAGTTCCGTATCGTTTCATTACTTCAATTCTCCGGAAACCGACATGATGCGCGGCCTCTGCAACTTGAATAAAGCTTCTTCTCGGAACAGTAATGTCTGCTGCCAGCCCCGAAGCATGTGTATTTGCCTCTCTGCGATAACCACTGGTAATAATAATCGGTACGCCTAAGTAATACCTCATTTGTTGTAAATAATCGACTAATTTTTCCATAATACCGTATGGATAAATTCTTTCAGTATTAAAGTGCTTCATCTTAAAATGAGGTCGGATGTATTGGTTATCTCGATAATAATGACATGTGCCATTATATGAACGTAAAACCCCATAACCATAGGGCACATGACTAAAACACCCGGTATCCTTAACGCCCACGTAATTACCCCCTTGAACTCATATCTAATTAGACCAATATATGTGGGAATATCGTGATTGGTTATACCATTTAAGCTGAAAGAATTGTCTTTCGCCTGATTAATTTAGAAAGCAAAAAAAAAAAAATAAAATTCTACAATAAAATGCCGGATTATGATATTCTGGAACATGGATAAGCACAAAGGAGGAATGATCATGCTTGAAATACAAGGAGTAACTCTAGAAACAGAAGGGGATTATCATGTCGAGATTCTAAAAAATATTAATTTGAAATTCGATAATAAAAAAATATATGTTATTACAGGTCCAAATGGCGGGGGTAAATCTTCTCTGGCCAAAATCATTATGGGTATCTATAATCCTGCTTCAGGGCAAATTCTGCTTGATGGGCAAGACATTACGCTTACCTCAATTACAGAACGTGCGCGCTTGGGCATCGGATATGCTTTTCAGAGTCCACCTCGCTTTAAAGGGATCAAAGTCAAGGATCTTCTGAAAATGGCGGCCTCCCAAAATCCAGAGCAAGTTAATACTTGCGACCTTCTCTATAATGTCGGCTTGTGTGCTCAAGACTATCTCGAACGGGATGTCGATGCCAGTCTCTCTGGGGGAGAAATGAAAAGGATTGAAATTGCAACCGTACTAGCCCGTAATCTGAAGCTTGCAGTTTTTGACGAACCCGAAGCAGGGATTGATTTGTGGAGCTTTCAGAAATTGGCGGAAACCTTTAAAAATATCCACATGAAATATGATACAACGATCGTCATCATTTCTCACCAGGAACGTATTATGCAACTGGCAGATGAAATAATTTTAATGTCCAATGGGACAATCAGTGCCCAATCTGAAAGAGATGTCATTCTTGCTGGAATTTTGAAAAATGAAAACTGTCTTTGTAGCACTAATTGTGAGAAAGGGGTTGGTCAAAATGCTGAATGCGTTAGATAAGCTGATGCTCGAGAAAGTGGCCGATCTTCATGAAATACCCCAAGGAGCTTTTAATATCCGGAAAAACGGTCAAGGGGTTCAGCGTAATACAACCGCTAATATTGATATCGTAACCAAAAAGGATAAATCAGGGATTGATGTGATTGTTAAGCCTTATACCAAAGGAGAAAGCGTTCATATTCCGGTTATTGTCACTGAAGAGAATATTAATGATGTTGTCTATAATACGTTTGAAATCGGAGCATACTCGGACGTAGAGATCGTGGCCGGATGCGGAATCCATAATTGTGGGACTCACAAATCCCAGCATGACGGCATACACACCTTTTTTGTTAGAAAAGGGGCCAAAATCAAGTACGTAGAAAAACATTATGGACAAGGTGACGGACAAGGCCAAAGGATTTTAAATCCCAAGACTATTATTGAAGCAGAAGAAGGCTCCGTTGTCGAACTCGAACTTATTCAGATCAAGGGGATTGACCGTACGAAGCGGGATACTGAAATTCGACTTAAGGGTAATGCCAAACTTGTCGTCACTGAACGACTCTTAACCTACATGGATCAAGAAGCAGAATCTAACATTATCGTTGAATTATTAGGAGAAGATTCTTCAGCTCAAATTATTTCCCGATCAGTCGCTCAGGACAATTCTAAGCAAGAATTCTATTTTGATTTAGTTGGACGAAATAAAGGCCGCGGCCATATCCAATGCGATGCTATTATCATGCATAATGCTCAAGTTCATTCAACACCAAAAATTTCTGCCTATCATAGTGAGGCTCAACTCGTGCATGAAGCGGCCATCGGACGAATTGAATCTGAACAGTTAATCAAGTTAATGTCCATGGGATTCTCCGAGAAGGAAGCAGAGGATACAATTCTCAGTGGCTTTCTTAAATAGTGAAACCCACATTATCGTTGCGATCGAAGTAATAATTCTGCTTGAGAACGTTCGAGCTTTTAAGCTTTTGATAACCAAAGACTTTTGGGTAAGAAAAACTGAGGCTGCGCCTCAGTACTGTTACAAAAAGTTACCTTCATTGCGAATTCGCGACAGTCAACCCGTAGGGGCAATTCATGAATTGCCCCTACAATATTTCTAGGATTCCCTTACGAGACCTTAAAGATATATACTTTCTGCCCTGGAAACAGCTATTTCCATTCATAAGTGGTGGCGCACAACGGCATGAGGGTCTGATAATAAAGAAAAAGGATCGAGATATCTCGATCCTTTTTCTTTGCAAGCTTGGGCGCCAGCCAAGTTTTCTTTATTGCCTGAACATAATAAAACTATCTTATGCGCGAATTCTCTGACGTTGTTGCTCCGGAAGAGAAGGAGCAGATTTTTTAATAACGTTAAGGGGTTTCCCAAGGGGCAGTAATTCGCGGCCATAAAAGTTCTTGTAAAATATTGCCGCTGAATAATAGAAACCAATTAGGGAAACAATCAACTCAGACCAACCTGCTAGTTGGGAGAGGACTGTGACGGGACCTACATTAAAGGTTACTAACGTCAGTGAGAAAAACAGCACATCAATGAAAAGGAACAACACAACAAAGGGAAAATTTACTTCTAAGGAAGCCACCGTAGTAAAGAGAGAGAAAATTAGATAACCCAAAAATATAAATCCTAACATTTTAGGGTCAACGGCAGCTTTCATGCCTGCACCGAACACACCGTTTATAGTTGACCAGGAAAAGGCCATTCCTAACCAGAAAAAGCCATAAGCACCTAGAGCTGTGCCGCCCAAGACATTACCCTTTTTAAAGTCAATTTTTGCTGCCATAATCTGAACAATACCACCCAATAAACCTGCCCAACCCACAAGCAAACCTGTTGCAGCATGATCCGTAAATCCTAATTTGGCAGATGAAGCTACAAGACAACACATCGCCAAACCTAAAACACCAAAAGCAGTAGGATCTGCACCGCTATAATTAACTTTTATTTCCTGTACACTCATTTATGAAATTCCCCCTTTATTTATAATAGTTCATTTAAAAAATTACATATTTTGTATTTACAATTTTTTAATTGCTCCCTCTCCCTCCCTTCATCTCAACCCCTTTTCTTTCAATTCAACTGTGTTTATGGTTCGCTACACTTAATCCTTCCCTATATAACACGCAAACGCACAAACAACCAAACAGCCCTGACAAATTCTTTAATACATAATATCACAAACAATTCAAATTTGCGCAAATATTTTAACTATTTTATTTATACATTTATACATTTATGTTATGGAATACCACCGCTATAAAATACTTTTATTACTATGCAAGATCCTAGAAATTTATCGAATGTACCTATGCACAATGGACCAATCAATCTAAAGGAGTACATATTGAGTCGACATTGAGAAAGAGCCACGTGCTGACAATCGCAGCACGTGGCTCTTTAGTTAACTCCTTGTAATAATATTTAGAACAAGAACTCGGTAGTTTAATGGGCACTAAACTTTAAATATTTATAACTGTAAAGCAAATCTGTCGTTGTCCGTATACCTCTTGTCTTTAGGTCCTCAACCATTGCTAAAAAAATTTGGCCAGTAATTATCGAATCCCCTAAAGCGGTGTGGCGGTCCGCTAAGGGCACTCCATAACCCTCAGCCAAATCTTCTAGAGAATGGGTTTTATGGTTGGGAAAAAGTAATTGCGAGAGCAAATAGGTGTCTAAAACTAAAGGAACTAACTTTTCACCACAGTTCTTTTGTAATTGAGCATTTATGAAACTAAAATCAAAAGCGCCGCAATGAGCAACTAGCATCGAAGACCCTACAAAATCCATAAATTTATTGCAGACCACGAGAAAATCCGGCGCTGCTGCAACCATTTCATCGGTGATACCGGTCAATTCTGTGACGAGAGGAGGAATTTCACGGTTAGGATTTATGAATTCAAGAAACGTCTCATCTGTAAGCTGGCCATTGTCAATAACTACCCCTCCAACAGAAATAATTTCATCCCCTTTATTAGGATAAAACCCTGTAGTCTCAGTATCAAACACCACAAAACGGCTACCGTCTAGAGGCAGGGTAGGCCATGTTCGCTGACGAAAAGCGGCTACTTTTTGACAGAAATCCTCCTCATCAACCGTACAGACAAATTTATAAAAATTCATAAAAATATTAAACTTATTGTTCATTGCCCAGTCCTCCCTTACAAATGGCCTTAACCTTGGAAAGCTAATCCGGTTACGGTTTGCAGGCGATCGACTGCCAAAAAACTCTCACGCAAAACAGAGCGTTCTCTTTCACTGAGGTTATTTGGATTGATATAGTTATCCGGGATGAACCCCAGACCAATTTTCCGCAGATTTTCTCGCATCCTGAACATCATTAAGGATTGAAAAGCCGCTTCATAGTATTCAGCATCATCGGCGGAAATTGCTTCAAATTGGACAAGCTTTTTCAGGCGCGCTAAAGTATTAACCTCAACTATACTTTCCCGCATAGCATAAATTCGGATACAGTCCACAATGTGAACACAAGCCGATTTCTTTAGATCGACTTCATTTCTATGGTCTTTGTTCTTTTCCAAGATAACATGTTTGAATAGTGTAAGGGGTACCCTATGGCTCAGAGCATCACTTGTCAGGAAATGAAGAAGGGCAGGTGTGGTTCGAAACAAATGCAAAGTATAATCCCGTAATGTCTGGGCCAAATAATCTTGACCATAAACCGGCCTGAAGTCCAGAAAAATTGTAAATTGACGGACAGCGTCAGGATCAAGCGTCCTTGCCCACATCTGGACAGTACTTTTCCAAGTCGTTAACGATCGACACCATTCAGGATTTGTCGGCATAATATTTCCAGGGCACTTGATAAGACCGCATTGATCTAATCCATCCGTCACATATTGTGCCAATTCCCGGAAATAGTCCTTGATTTTCTCTTCCTCTTCAGGCGAAACATCGGCATATATTATGCCACTGTCTTGGTCTGAGGAGGGGGTTAGCTCTTCACGACCGCCACTGCCCATAGTTAACCAACAAAAATCAATAGACGGTCGACCGAGACCCTTTTCAACCATTAAGTTCTCCGCAAGCAAAAGCAACCTTCTGGTTAAGATGTCATATAATTCTGACACAACTTCTCCGATTTCACTTGCCGAGGCTTTTTCACTGATCATCGTAGCCACAGTTTTTGAAATTTGTTTGACGGCTTGTGCCAACTCTGCGATATTTCCGGCGAGTTCTATGTCTTTAACAATCGTAAGGGAACTAGTAATCCTTGCCCTAGTTAAATCTCCAATAGTGACAATGCCGATGGGTCTTTTCTTATCTGTGACCACAATATATTTACCACTACTTTTCAGCATAGTAAGCAGTGCTTGGTAAAAGAAGGCATTGGCTATTAACGTAGGGGGGTCATGTTGCATGATATCGACAGCGGCTACTACTGAAGGGTTGCCGTCGCGGGCCAATACTTTACTAATAATATCTCGCTCACTAACTAAGCCTAGCATTTTGCCGTTGGGATCCGTAACAACCATAGAACTAATTTTTTTCTTGGTAAACAAACGAGCTAAGTCGTTGATCGGAGTATCTGGTTGACAGGTTTCTACCGGAGTGGACATTATATCATAAACCTTCTGTTTAAAGCGTTCAAATCCCAAACCAAACGACTCATAAGGTTGTTCTTGTAGCATTTCTTCGTACAACCCGCACATTCGGTCCGTTAATACGCGGTTAAAATAGCGAGCAACCTCCTGATAGTTGTGTAAGAGATTCTCAAAGACTTCTCTTCCCAACACGTAACAGGTTAACTCCGTTAGTACCTTTGCAGAGGCGGGATACCGTTTGCCAGTGAGAATAACAGTTTCTCCAAAGAAGTCTCCCTGACTTCTTAATCTTACCGCTCCGTTTCCTGTAATAATCTCTGCGACTCCGGCTAAAACCAAAAATAAAGAATCCAGCGACTTTTCGCCTTCAACGAAGACGAAACTGCCCGTTGGATAGGTTTTAACCGGTATCGTTTGGCTCAACTCCAATAAAACATTTTCTGGCAACTGATCAAATGGTTTAAATTGTTTTAAAGAAAGCTGCACATAGATTCCTCCTCGAATTTAATCTCAACTGTCCACAGATCAGCTTTTCTTCGATGAGTATGAAAACTCCGTTTGTGATTATATAGTATAGCATTCATTTATCACAATGTTAAGAATATTCTTTCTTTTATTGTAGTATATTTTGTAACAGGGTCTAAGCATACATTGAATTGCTATTTAGCTATTTGTAATTATTTTACAGTCTATAATTAACCAAATTATTTAAATATTAAGAATAGTATGATAATTATAAAGGGTTTTTAGATATTCACGTAGAACTCTTTTTTGTAACGGTACCGCCATCAAGTTAATTTTCTAACCTATAAGCATTAAATTTAGTACTAGCTAAGAAAAATCCAAATTAAAGAAAGGTGGGCAATTCTTTATGGATGTTGATAAGCTATTTTTCAAAAATCTTTTTAAGGATCTTTTTTCCCTTCCTTGTCTTGTAGAGTTCTGGGATGAAGAGGTAGTGCAGTATGGTGAAGGAGACGCACGGTTTCGCATTATAATGCGTAAGCCCATACCTAAAGCTGAGATCGTTAGTGACCCTTCCTTGGCTTTCGGCGAAGCCTACATGCATGGTAATCTGGAAATCAAGGGGAGTGTCCGAGCTGTCATGGATTCCCTCTTTAATAACAAAGACAGTTTTTTATGCAACAACCCCACTTATTTAAAGATGGCCAAGTTTATATCGAATGGAATTCGGAAAAGTAAGGAAAACGTCCAATATCATTATGACATTGGTAACGATTTCTACAAGTTGTGGCTTGATGAAACGATGACCTATTCTTGCGCCTATTTTCGGTCACCAGAGGATACCCTAACTCAAGCGCAAAAAAATAAAATTGAACATATTCTCCTCAAACTCAATTTACAGGAAGGCCAGAGCCTACTGGATATCGGCTGTGGTTGGGGAGAATTAATCCTGACAGCGGCCAGGGAATACCGGGTTAAAGCATTAGGTATAACTCTTAGCAGGGAACAGTATGACAAAGTACGTTGCAAAATTGAGCGTGAAAATTTATCCGAACTGGTCGATGTGAGATTGCTGGATTACCGCGAAATTAGAGATCAAACATTTGATCGGGTGGTTAGCGTTGGAATGATCGAGCATGTTGGCAAAGAGCATTTAGATGAATACTTTTCCACAGTTCATCATTTACTTAAAGATAAAGGGATTTCCCTACTGCACTGTATTACTGGAAAAGATGGTAGTGGAACAAACTCCTGGATTAATACCTATATTTTTCCCGGTGGTTACATTCCATCGGTGCCCGAACTGATCAAACATATGGAAGATGACGGCTTTTCCCTCTATGATGTCGAAAGCCTAAGAAATCATTATACTCGGACCTTAGAACACTGGACTCAAAACTTTGAACAGGCCCTCCCGTTGGTACGGGAGAAAAAAGATGAAACCTTTATCCGAATGTGGCGCCTCTATCTTAATTCCTGTGCCGCTTCATTTCATAGTGGAAACATTGATCTGCACCAGTTATTATTCAGCAAAGGCCCGCACAACAACTTACCTTGGACCCGCAGCTATATTTACAAATCAATGTGATCGTTTTTCTCGGGCGATTCATATTGTATCATCCACTCATAAATCTAATAAGTAAGTCCCAAAGTATCTAATAAATTAGTTTTCAGAATATTTTATATTTATTGATAATTTTGAATTATTAAAATTATCTTGCAATTCTCCGTCAATCAGATTATGATATGGTTAATCCGTCGGAACAATGGACGCTCATAAGACTCTAAAACCGCTCTCGCCTTAAAAGCGAGAAATATAACTCTTACACCCAAGAAATTTATACTCGAGAGAAGATGAGGCATTTCTTCGCAATCAGAATATGATATGGTTAATCCTTCACTACGCTGTTACCCAATGAGACTTTAAAAGCTTTCCTGCCTCAAAAGCGGGAGATTTACCTTACACCAAATTCAATCAGGAAAGGAGGTGAGGATATGTCACACGGACCAGCAACCCAATGGAAAGAGAATAAAACTCTGGAAAAAAAGAAGGCCCGTCTAGGGGTAGTCATGTTTATTATCTATACTATCGTATACGCAGGATTTATTTATATCAATGTCTGGGATAGCCAACTTATGCGAGTTGCTGTTGGGGACCTTAACGTAGCTATTGTCTATGGTTTTGCACTAATTGTTTTAGCACTAATTCTAGCCATTATTTACAATCATATTTGTACTAAAGCCGAAAAATTGACTGAAGTTAGTGGTAAACGTTAATTAGTTTTTTGATAAATTGAAAGGAGGTAGACGGGATGAATTATAGTGTTTCACCAGGGGCTGTCGCCATTTTTATTTGTTTTGTCATATCCGTTCTCTTCATATCTTTTTATTTTGCTCGCAAAACAAAGTCGGCAACCGATTACTATGCTGCCGGTGGATCGATTCACTGGTCAGTCAATGGCATCGCCTTTGCAGGCGATTATCTTTCTGCTGCATCGTTTCTTGGGATCTGTGGAATGATCGCCACCTATGGCTTTGATGGGTTCTTATATGCCATTGGTTACCTCGCAGGTTGGATTGTGGCCTTGTTTGTTGTAGCAGAGCCTATGAAACGGCTCGGAAAATACACCTTTACCGATGCCCTTGACAGCAAATTCAATTCTAAGGGAATCAAGCTTTTGGGGGCAGTGAGCACACTCTTGGTTTCCATGTTTTATTTGATCCCGCAAATGGTTGGTGCGGGATCACTGGTAACTCCTTTGCTCGGCTTGCCTTTCGAAGCTGGTGTGGTAATGGTCGGAGTTATTGTTATTGCCATCGTGGCAACTGCAGGTATGGCTTCAACCACCTACGTTCAATTCTTCAAAGGCGCTTTGTTAATAACCTTTTCGCTAATTTTAACATTCCTGGTACTTTCACGCGGGCTGTCAACATCACCGGATAAAGTGGACGCCCCCTATCACAATCTTATAGTCTTAAAGGTCAGCAGTATAAGTGATACTTCTGTAAAACTTGAAGATTCTTCCTATCAAGTAATTAAGGTCATTAAATCTAAGACCAAGAGTTATGTAAAGCTCTCTAAGGATAATGTCGAGAGCATTTGGACAATTAATGCACCGAAAAACATCTTAGAAGAAACGGAAACAATCACTGCACTTCCTAATGGGTCCAAGCTCTACAATGGAGAGCCAAAAGAAAATAACAAGTTTTTTCAGGTGGGTACAGTGAGTCAGATTGACGGTCAAATACCTACTGGGGCCACTGCTGTAACATCCGGTTCATTGAATCCTTTTTCCTTAATCGCAAAAATCAGTAATAGCACAGTAACACGTTGGGGTCATGAGGATATTAAGGACGGGGATAATCACATCACAGTTTATTATCAAAATCCTACTTCCGGTAAGGATATCTTGAGCCCTGGTCTTAAGTACAAAGTTGATCCTGCCAAAGGTGCCACGTCCACTAACAGGTTTGATTTTGTCTCGCTAATGCTTGCATTGTTTTTAGGTACAGCGTCCCTGCCGCATGTTCTGATTCGTTATTATACTGTTCCAAGCCCTTCGGCCGCTAGAAAATCCACCCTTGTTGCCATCACAGCCATGGCCGTCTTTTATATTCTTACCCTCTATATGGGTTTAGGGGCCATGACAGGTGGGGTTCTTGATCTTACCAATGACAATATGGCTGCACCGTTATTGGCAAAATCCATTGGGATCGCAATTTTCGCCATGATTTCTGCTATCGCGTTTTCCACTGTACTTGGCACTGTCAGCGGTCTAATCGTTGCCGCTTCAGGAGCTATTGCCCATGATCTGATGGATCGATTCTTCAATCTGAAATTGACCGACAAGAAAAAGGTTTACGCTGGGAAAGTAACCGCAGTAGTTGTAGGCTGTATCGCCATGGCTCTAGGAATTCTCTTCAAAACTATGAATGTCACTGTTCTGGTAGGATGGGCATTCGCGATTGCAGCTGCAGCTAACTTCCCCTCAATTATTATGATTCTCTTCTGGAAAAAAACAACTGCAGCGGGAGTGATCGGGTCAATACTGGTAGGATTGATAGCTTCTTTAGGAATAGTATTGTTTTCCCAAGACACTTACTCCAATGTTTATCGCCTAGTAGGTGTCACTGCTCCCTTTGCCTTTAGTAATCCGGCACTTGTAGGTGTCCCCTTAAGCTTTATCACCCTGATTGTTATCTCTTTGTTCACGTACAAGGATAGTAATATCAAGGCGGTCTCTGGAGTTGTATCTTAACAAGCTTAGTCATACTCAGGTCAAGTTGACCCACATCTCTAAATTGTGCCAATAGTAAGGAGAGAGGCTGCATTAATGCAACCTCTCTCTTCCCAATAAGTCCCTCAACTCATTGTTTTGCACTTATACTGGCTTTTATTTACAGCCATATTGTACTATAATAAGTTCCGATTTATTATGTACAACTTCACCATTCCAAACACTACTTGAAGGGTAACTCCTTTCTCCTAACTTCTAACACCTGAATACATGAATAGTATAATGAATGAAATTATTCGGATTGGTGTTCTCAATAATTTGAAAGGAAGTATTAGGGATGAATTATTCTGCTTCACCAGGGGCTATCGCCATTCTCATTTGTTTTATTATATCTGTTCTCTCCATATCCTTTCATTTTGCTCACAAAACAAGGTCAGCAAGCGATTACTATGCTGCCGGCAGATCCATTCACTGGTCAGTAAACGGAATTGCCTTTGCTGGGGATTATCTTTCGGCTGCATCGTTTCTCGGCATCTGCGGAATGATAGCTACTTATGGATTTGATGGGTTTTTATATGCCATTGGCTTTCTTGCGGGTTGGATGGTTGCCGTGTTTATTGTAGCGGAACCTATAAATCGGCTTTGGAGATATAACTTTTCCGATGCCCCTGATTGCCAAATCAATTCACAAAGAATTAGGCTTCTGGGAGCCGTGAGCACACTTTCCGT
>Ga0074193_1002590_pt1 | contig 15853 bp, 13 predicted proteins | sample EPASupsiteHSE605_FD_64523 | JGI IMG/M metagenome (GOLD analysis project Ga0074193, IMG submission 64523) | Bioremediated contaminated groundwater from EPA Superfund site, New Mexico - Sample HSE6-05 | ecosystem: Environmental > Aquatic > Deep subsurface > Groundwater > Contaminated ... | reverse complement strand
TTCAACTCAAACGTTTAGTAGAAGATGACTATTTAGATCTAGCAGCTTATTGCTTTTTTTTAGAATAAAAGACTGAACATGTCTGAAAACCAGGGTTTTTAGTTAGCACCTATTGAAAAGTATGCTCCCATAAATTGCTTGGTTTAAAACAGGTTAGTTAAAGAAAATAGTCCATTCAGTAGAGTGCTCGATACCGAAAAACTACTCCATGAGGAAATAAGTTAGCCACATATCAGAAAAACTTTCTTGAAAGCTACCGAAGCTCAGAGGTATCATATAAAAATAAATATGTATGCTTTCAGCCTATAATTTTGAAAAAGTAATTTAATAGTATAAAACTAATTCTGAATCTAAAACAATTCTGAGTCTATCCGATGAAAACAAGTATTTCAATATATAATAATGCCAGAAATCAAGGCTTATCTCCGTCTTACAAAAGTGCCAGATAAAATATTTGCGGTATTGTTAACTAATTATAGCTATCTCTTTATTTCTATGTTTCATCAGCTAAAGACTCAGGGATTTTACGCTTCGACCTACGAATAATTGCTTTTCTCTAGCAGGTAAACGGTATCGTGATAGGAACATTGGATCAAACATCGCAGATATAGAGCCTATTGTCGGGCTGATTGCAATTATATTCCAATGAAAACTGAAATAGAGATACTCAGGAAACTGCGTTTTAAAAAGTTTGTAATATACATTTTAAGTTCAAATATATCATCAGTGCAAGGTAAAAGCTCAATTGTATAAGAAATGAAAAACTAACAGTGAAAAACTAACAGTCCAGAGAAGGTTTTACAAAAGACAGGAAGATGATCAATCCGATAACTAATCTTAGAACCCTGAAGACCATATTATATATCCTTTTACAAGTAAAGAAAATGTACTTTTCATATAATTAAAATTACAGTGTGCCTTGAGATTATTCTCAGTTATTGGGTTAAACCTACAATATACATGAGTAAACCTGAGAATAAAGGGATTAAGAAATTATCATTAAAGAAAAACTTGAAGATAATTTGCGAGTTAAGTTCCCGGATTGTCTGCAAACCTATAATACTTTCCAGCAGCATCCCACCTGCAGCCCCTATAAGGGCCTGAACAGGGGTCACAAAAAGTAAAGATGATAAAAAGGCTGCTACTATACCTGAGACCGTTCCTTCTACGGTTTTTTCTTTCGAATATGGTAGCTTATGCCTGCCTACCAGCACTCCTACGGCGGTTGCTATAGAATCCCCGAATGCGACTATAGCAATAGAAGCATATACAATTTCTTCAGAGAATAATAGAAAAGAGAGAGTTATTCCACAAAGGAGCATGATAGTACCTTTAAGTGGTATATTTTGCTTTGAAGGTCTTCCCCACCTGCACAGGAAAGTAGACAAACGAAGCGGAAGCTTATCCAGGATAATAGCTACTGAGGATGTTACATATAGCGCAAGCAGAAATAATAGGAGAGGAAGTGCCATATCGCCGGCTGCCCGGATTAAAAGAATTAAAGTTATACCTGTAAACAGGTGTATAAATTGGCGCTCAACTTCACCTTTAAGAGCAGCTCTTCTATCGAGATCACAAGTTAAGTTTTGAGTGCTTTCTTTTGCCATAAAATCAACTTGAATGGAATTGAGAAATTAGTATCATCAACGGTTACCGGGAAAGTATTCCATCCCCCCAGCAGGATAGCGGGTATTCGATTGAAATAAAAAGCCTGAAAACATAAGCCTTGCGCTCTAGAAAGAAGTTTAGAACAAAAAATTTCAAACCAAAAAATGAAAAGGTAATTCATCCCGTCTCTTTTAACGCCGATAAGATATCTTTTCCATAGGCTTTAAGAAAAGCTATCTGATCTGAAGCTGCCGAATGTAAGTAAATATGTGTGAAACCTAAATCAATATACTTGTTTATAAAATTAATGTGATCTTCAGGATTTTCGGAAAAGCAAGCATTTTTTCGTACTGTATCCGTGCCCACAACTTTTCCATTCTGAGCAGACATTTCGGGAGTATATATTTTATTCAGGAAAAGGGCAGGTATAAGAGCTCCAGCCCAGTACTTCATGAAGTTCTCAATAGATGTTTCAGGATCTGTCCCATAGTCAACGAAGAGCTCTACTGCTTTTGGCAAATGTTCCGGGTTCTTACCTGAATCCCTGGCTCCCTTTTCAAACTCGGAAAGAATCTGCTCATATTTCTGTGTATCCGATTCTCCTCCTACAGTTAGAAGGCCGTCTCCATAATAGCCTGCAATATATGCGCTTTCAGGCACTAGAGAAGAAATATAAATTGGAATATTGTTTTTAGGAAGCGTGTAAAGTTTGGCGTTCTTTGTCCGATAGTAACACCCATCAAAGCTGACTTTCTGCCCGGTCCAGAGTTCACGGATAAGCCCTATTGCTTCTATCATTCGTATCTGGCGCTCGTCATATTGCGGCCATTCCAGAGTCACGGAATATTCGTTTAAAGCTTCTCCGGTTCCAACTGCAAGGTAGGTACGTCCCTCTGCAAGCGAGGATACAGTTGCGGCAGCCTGAGCAATAATCGCAGGGTTATAGCGTAAAATGGGACAGGTTAGGCCTGTTCCCAGTTCTATGCTCTGTGTACTCACAGCTGCAGCACCAAGCCAACTCCAAATAAAACAGGCTTGCCCGTTTTCACTCCAGGGGTGAAAATGATCGCTGGCATCAATACTTTCAAAACCTGCCTTTTCAGCAGCTATTACCTGTTGCAGCATATCGGACGGAGGGAACTGTTCAGGTGCAATCTTATATCCTAGTTTAAGCAATTTTATCCCCCATTAAGTATTGTATTTAAAATTATGAAATAATATTAGATAAATAATATGAGATAATTGTATTCAGACTCAAAAATTCAAAGTCCAGACCAGTACTTCCTGCTGATAAAGTAAGGCTTCTTGAGACATGACCTCTGGAAGAAAAAGGTGAAGGAGAAAATGAGTAAAGAAAAAAAATAACTAAAAAATAATAAAGGAAAATAATAAAAATAACAAAGAAAAATAATAAAAATAACAAAGAAAAATAATAAAATAATAAAGAAAAAATAACTAAAAGAAAAACAATAAAGAAATAAAAGTGAAAAAAAGCTCAGGCTTCTGGAGATTAATCCAGAAGTGTAAAGTACATTCTCCTATTACTCTTCCCTTTATTCTGAAGTTTTATGATCTTTATACCTTTTATTTCCTCGGTATTTTTAACATGGGTCCCCCCACAGGCTTCGATAGTGACTCCTTCGATTTCGACTATGCGAACTTCGTTTATTTCGTCGGAAAAGCCTTTTGCCAGCGTGGTTAGCCGCGAAAGCCTTTCTTCGGCTTCTTTACGGCTTACAAGATAGAGATTGACAGGACTTTTTCGGGCTATAAGGTCATTGGCAACTTTCTCATATTCGGCAAATTTATCCCTATCAAAGACTTCAAGACTGAAATCCACCCTGCTCTGGTCAAGACCAAGCTGGTTTCCGGTTATCTGAGCCTCTGCCTCCTTTTCAATTACGTTCGCTATTATATGAGTCGCCGTATGCATACGCATATGCCTGTAACGACGATCCCAATCTATGAATCCTTTTACCTTGTCCCCCGTTTTTAATCCGTTACAAACATTTTCACTGTCTATCTCGTGACTGATGTCTCCATTGGACTTACTCACATACAGAACATTAAACTCAGCTCCATCGGATTCACGAACCAACTTTCCGGTATCGCTGAGTTGGCCACCGCTCTCGGGATAAAAAGCAGTACGGTCAAGAACTATAAATCGATTATCTGTAACTTTTTCGACAGTTGCTTCGAATTCTTTCAGATAACAATCAAGGAAGTAAAGCGCCTCTGTCATTGTCAAACCTCTTTTTTAAACTTTACTAAAGTGGAAATTAAGGAATAAAAACTGTCAGAATACATAAACTATACAGTTTTGAGTAAAAGTCCAAGCCTTACCAACATAATTCTCCATAACTGCAGAAAACAGTAACCATGGGAAAATTTATTTCAATTACTTATGATTATTGAATATCGATTAAACTAACACAGGTAAGAAGTTTTCCTTTTGGTGTTCCAGCTCTTCCCTTAAAGCGGCCAGCTTCTTTTTGGAATCCTCAATATTCTCTCCAAACGAGTGAATTTTGCCCAGAAGTTCAGCTTTCTTATGTTTGAGTTCAGCCAGTTTTTCCAGTGTTCGAACTTTCTAACCAGCCTGGAAAAATTCTTTTTTCAACTTGATAATGCAATTGGAGAGAAATGTTTTATAACTGTATAGACAATTGAATTATTAAACAGTTAAGAAAATATAATATAAAAAAGAGATGAGAGCTTGGGACGCTATTCAATAGAAGATTTCATTCAAAGCACAGAAGAAAAGGATCTGAATCAGGGAATTTTTGAGCTGGAACGTGAACGCCTTCTTGAGGTTAACCTTGAAGGAATGGTCTGGACAAAAAGAGGGTCAATGGTCGCATACACAGGCGATATAGTTTTTACGAGGGAAGGAGTTTTCGAACACGGAATAAGTACTTTTGTGAAGAAGGCACTTACAGGTGAGGGAGCTAGCCTTACAAAAGCCGAGGGCAAAGGAAAGCTCTATCTCGCAGATGAAGGAAAGAAAGTATCAGTCCTGAAACTTGATAACGATTCCCTTTTTGTAAACGGTAACGATCTACTTGCCTTTGAGACTTCTCTAAACTGGAATATAAAAATGATGAAAAGTGTTTCAGGAATGATGGCAGGAGGGCTTTTTAACATTAAACTTGAAGGAACCGGTATGGTTGCCATTACAACTCACCAGGACCCCCTAACTCTTCGGGTAAGCCCAGGTCATCCGGTCTTTACTGACCCCAATGCTACAGTTGCCTGGTCAGGAAACCTGGAACCTGAGATAAAAACTGACATTTCCCTGAAAACCCTGGTTGGAAGAAGCAGTGGAGAATCATTCCAGATGGCTTTCAAGGGAGAAGGATTTGTAGTGGTTCAGCCTTATGAGGAAGTTTATTTCCAGATGCAGACCTGAAAAATGGAGTTTTGGACGTATACTGGGGTTTTCGCTCAAGCCTTTTTAAAAGGTTTGCAGGTAAATCAGCCTCATTCAGCAAGTTGAGAAACAACTGCTTTTCTACCTCTAATTCAGCCCTTTTGAGCGAAAGAAGTGAGCGAAACGGACCCGTCCTCCCGAGAAGGAACTCGGGAGCTACAACTTTGCTTTAACTGAACTCATGCTGTCCTCCCGAGACAGGACTTGGGAAGTTTACACGCAAATCACTATCGATTAAACTGAGATTGGAAAGAAGTTTTTTCTTTTGGTACTCCAGTTCTTCCCTTAAAGAGGTCAGCTTCTTTTCAGAGTCATCAATATCTTCCTCAAGAGAGCGAACCCTGCTCAAAAGTTCAGATTCCTTATGTTCGAGTTCAACCAGTTTTCCGGTATTCGAGCTTTCGAGTTCAGATTTCTTTGCTTCAAACTCCTTCAGGGCTTCTAGATATTCTTTTTTTCGCTCTGGAAAGTTTGAGATTGCAGATTTGACCTGTAATAGAGCTTTTTCTTTTTTCTGGGTCTGCATATCCAGGGCATTATCTTCGAATATTATTTGAAGTTCCGGGAAAAAAGAAGGATTTACATGCACAGGAGCTTCAAGACAAATATCAAGCTGTTTCTTTACTTCCGGCTTTAAGGTATACCTGCTGCTTTCGTGAAGTTTCTTAATTCTTGAGAGATGACCCGAAAGTGGGAGCACAAGAGAACTCAAACCTGTCTCGGCTTTCCTGAGTTTTTCCCTGGATGCGTTAAGTTCTGTCTGAAGGTTCTGTAAACTTTGCCAGACTGGACCTTTTCTGAAATCCTCAAGAGCCTGGCTAGCTTCGGAAGTTTCAGCTTTCAAAGCCTGAACTCTCCGATTTCTGGATTCAAGTTCAATTTCTTCGGCAGTTATTGAGGCCGAAAGTCCCTGTACTTTATTCATATTCGAGTGAGCTGCTTCTATGGCATCCATTTCTCTCTTATTTACCCGAATTACCTCTCCGAGCTCGTTAAAAACTTTACCCAGGCTGGCAAGACTTTCGCTAACTTCTTTTGATTCTTCCGGAAAAACACCTCTGGTATACTTGAAACTCTGGTTCATATGCTCCAGGCAGGTATTAAGGCTCTGTGTAGATGCTCCATAGAAGCTTTCAAGAACCCTAAAGTCCCTGCTATCCTGCACCCTGATTTTATCTGTCAATGTTGCGACCTGTTTTGTCACATTTTCTCTGTTACTCTTCGCTCGCTTTACAGCCCTGACATCAAAGTCTCCCTCAACTTTAGCCTCAGCAAGCCTGGAGTTACTTTCCTTGAGTGCCAAAAGTGAAACTTCAAGTTCTTTTACAAGGCCAGATACGTCCTTTTCTACTCGGGAAGATATTTTTTGAGACACGGCATCCAGCCATGAGGGCAGGTCTTCAAAATTGATTTCTTTGAGACCTCTTTCCTCACTGGAATCTTCTTTTTTTCCGAACAGTTTCTTAATCCACTTCAACCTTGACCTTCCCTGAATTTGATAAAAAATTTAACTTATTTCATTAATTCGATTTACTTTTGAAACTTGTGATGTTAAGTATTTATTCTGTAAAAGACTTTCCGGGATTAAAAAGACAGAATAAAAGAAAGATAGAGTCTACAGATGTATAAAGAAATTAAATACTTTTTATATTGATAGCCAAATGATAAGTATAAATCCTGCACTCTATTTTAGAAGTTTACTCTTTATAAATCTACTTTTCAGAAGTTCTACTTTTCGTAAGTTCTATTCTTTATAAATTTACTTTTCATAAGTTCTATTATTTATAAATCTACTTTCATAAGTTTTATTCTTTATAAGTCCTACTGTTCGCAAGTTCTATCTCTATGAGTCCTACTGTTCGCAAGTTCTATCTCTATGAGTCCTACTGTTCGTAAGTTCTACTTTTAAGAAGTAATAGTGTTAATAAGTTATATTGGAGAAGTTACATGAGAGTTGCTTTTGAGCTTTTCCGCAAAGATAAGAAGGAAAGTAAAAATAAGGAAGGTAAAAATGAGCTTTGAGACAATAATGAAGCAGGTAATTCCATATACCGAGATAACGGTATCCAGGCTGATTTTTGCATTAACAGTGCTCGTTATGGGGTTCATTTTATCAAAGTATGCTATTCATGTTTTCAGAAGAGGACTACAGAAAACAAGGATTCCGGATCTCACTGTTCAATTTCTCATCCATTTTTTAAGTATCCTCCTTTATGTAATTATTATTCTTATTTTCCTGAAGAGTCTGAATTTTGATGTGGATAGTTATATATTAGGAGTTTCTGCAGCAATAGGCATTGTTCTCGGACTTGGCCTGCAGGACACCTTCACAAACTTGACTGCCGGAGTATGTGTTGCCGCAATCAGGCCTATTGACATGGGAGAAACTGTAACCGTAAACGGACAGACCGGAAAAGTGAAATCCGTAGGGATTATGTCAACCGAACTCCTGACACTTGACAACCAGCTCATAACAGTTCCGAACAAGCTTGTCTGGGGAAGTTCTATTGTTAATATGACAAGGATGCCTACAAGAAGAGTTTCGGTTGATATAGGAATAAGTTACTCCTCAAGCCTCGAAAAGGCTACAGGAATAGCACTCAATCTAATGAAAACGCACCCTCTTGTCCTTAAGGAACCCGAGCCTGCAGTCGTAACCACTGAACTTGCCAATTCCTCGATAAATTTGCAGCTCAGGGCCTGGGCAAAAACAGAAGAAATGGGAACCGTAAAGAATAACCTTGTTACAGGAATATTTGACGCTTATACGAAAGAAGGAATTGAAATTCCATTCCCCCAGATGGATATAAATATAAAAGAAATTAAACCAAAAGATAGTAGAAAATACACAACGGAACAGGATATGATGGTGCAGGAAGAAAAAATTGTACTTGAAGAAGGGCGCAGCAATGTAGAAGGACTATATTAATCAGAACCAATCTTCTTTTAAAAATACCCTTTCCTGCATCCATATATTTGTTTACATCTGACAAGTTATATGACTTAACATGTTATATGGAACATGGCAGTGATCCTGCCTTCAAGTTCATTCCATCTTTCAATTGCCCAGGGTGTCGGAAAAAGTTCTATTCCACATTTTTTGCTCGTAAAGAAATCTTCAGCTTCCTCAGACAATTTAACGAATCCTGTCTGCCCGGTTCCAATAATGATTTTTTCTGTCCCTTCTTCATAAATGTGCTTTGCTTCATCAAGCGAGATTTTGTGGGAAGTTCCGTAGAGCTCCTTTGATAGCCCTTTCTCTCTTTTTTCTACCTGTCCATTGAGGCGAATAAGTATATCATATTTAAAAGTCTCTCCGTTTACAGTAATCGAACCAAAACTCGTAGAATCTATCTTTGGCTTCATAGTTCACCTCTTAATTGAAACTAAAAACAAGATTTTCTATTTTATAATTGTTGCATATACCTCATATATTAATAGATAGGCCCTGAGTACATTATTTTTCAAGCTACAGGCATATCTGAACGTAAACAATCATACAATTTCCACTCCTGCATGTCAACCTGGTGAAAATAAGAGACTTAAGAGAATTTTACGCGTTCAAGAAGTAAAATCAAGTCCAATAAGCATTATGATCAAATTATGCCTTAAGCAGTTAAAGTTTATGCTTTAAGCAATTAAAATTTTATTCTATTAATTTTTCAGTTCACTGGGCAAGCAGATAAACAAGTGAGCAGATAACGAAATGTAACCCTATAAGCATCACCTTGAGGTAAATAAGTGTAGAATCTCGTAAGGGCAAATAAGTGAGGAGTTTTGAAATTGGAGAAAATTCCGGAAAGAAAAATGCAACTTTACGCACGAATAATAGGCTTTCTTCTAAATAAATAAAAATAATTTGCTACCATAAAAGTATAAGAGACTCTAATATCCCGAGTTTACGTAAAGAAACTTCTAAATGTCAATATTTTTTTGCATAGGAATTTAATATAAGGCATTATAAGATATGGACTTAACAAACGTCTTACATATTAATTCTTGTCAATATCAAATCCAGTTATAGTTATTAAAAGTTTTGTGGTTTTTGTATTTTTAAAATAAAGCTTTATCAAGTTTTAATTTTGTTTTTCTATTTTTATTTACAGTTAAAAAAATAAGTATGTTTATATTCTAATATTTTCTAGTGAGTTTCGATTATAGGTGTGCTCAGATAAAATGAGACCCCCCTCGAAAATAAAATGTAATAGGTAAAAACACGGAGGAAAAATAATGCGAAATATGTTCAAAGCAATCTGTATTTTCACATTAGTCTTTTTTGTCATGTCAATGACAGGAGCCGCATGTAGTAACAACAACTGTAAAACAACGAACAGCTGTAAAACAACAAATGCAATAAACGACACGTATTCATTTCAACTTAAAAAATGTCCAAACACTGCTTATTGTTTTAACTCTGATACTGTACTGAAGAATGACCAGGGATGCAACCTTAAAGTTACAAACACAGGAACTATCAAGACCAAACTGGGCGGTACAGTGACTGTGAAGAGTAACGGCGCATTCTGCTACAAAGCATCATCTACATGTTGTTCTAAAAAATGTTGTACTTGCACTGACAGCTTCAAATATTGTATAAAAGGCAAGGACGGAAAAACCGATTGTGCAACTGTTACACTGAAACTCAAATGTCCCACCTGCTAAAATACTCTTCAGGTACCTGCTCCAACAGGTGCATTTATTGTAACTAAACGCATTAAAGGGAAAAAAAGTGTTAATTTTGGGGATTTAATCCCAATCCTTTAATGCTTTTAGCTTAATAATTATGGAACATCTCAGACCATCAAAATTAACTGCATTTCGATTCTAAAGTTTTTTTCTAAAAGCTTGCTTTCTGAGATTGTTAATATTCGGTTTCTATTAGGTTTTTATTAGGTTTCTATTAGGTTTCTATTAGGTTTCTATTAGGTTTTTACTAGGTTTCTATTAGGTTTCTATTAGGTTTCTATTAGGTTTCTATTAGGTTTCTAACTCAATTAGCTGAAAAACGATAGTTCACGTTTATAATATTTCTATCGGATTCAAGATAAGGAACTTCGGTTTTTTAGTCAGGACATTTTTGAGAAATATTTTTGGAAAATTTCTCAGGGTAGCCACTTTCAGAAGCTAGAACTTGAGATGTCATCCCCGCACACTGCAGACAATCGGGCTTTTTCCTTTTTTGCACATTCCATTCCATCTTCAACAGCTTCCCTGATAATATACCCGGCCTTGTGAAGGATAGTGTCCCCGAGTTGAGGGTCTTTGTCCATGCTGGCAGTACAGGGATAGGAGTGATGAGCACCTGAGATGATTTCCTTATATTCGACAGTGTCAGTCCAGCCGAGCTTTTTTGCCACAAACCAGGTAGAGCCGCATGGGGCGTCCCTGAGAACACCTGCACCAGTAAACATCTTTCCATCAGGGCTCATTTCAATTCTGAGCACAGGCTTTCCGAAACCAAGGTCAACAAATGCATCTATAACGGGCTTTCCGGTTTTTTCAAGAGCACAAAAAGGCTTTGGACCTTCAAACTCAACTCCAATAGCTTCAAGCTCTTTTTTAAGTTGTTCAAGTATCCCTGCAGGGGTTTTCTTAGAGTCTTCAACAGGTGCGATTACGGCTTTTGCCTTCGTTTTCTTCACAACGTCCGGAAGGGCAGTAAGAAGGTCTGGGTGGATGCCAATAGCAAGTATAAGGTCACATTCCGGAAGTTTTGGAGGCATGTACTGCTCGGGCTCTTCTATAAACGAGGGCAGGTCTTGAGGAAATTCATAAATTCCTACGATCAAGTTCGCATATGACTTTCTGGCCTGCCTGCAATGGTTGCAGAGTTCTCCGCAGGACACGCAGAAATTTCCAGGATTAATCAGGTTCTGGATAACTTTTTTACCAAGTTCGCCTGAGTAGAGTACAAGGATCTTCATAACATACCCCATATTTAATGACTGTATGAATTGTTGTCATCATCTTTCTCTTTCGTTGTAAATAGAAGTTAGAATTACTTTTCCCCAAAAAATATAAAAAAGAGGGAAAGGAAATTAGCGAAGAGACCTTTGAGAAAGTGTTTGAGAAACTGCTAATGTTCAGTTCTGATACCTTCTCATTTAATGTCTATCCGCTTTTCTATAAGATACATTGTAATTATTTGTTTCAATGTATAAATAACGGGAGTTTCAAAGTAGAAATCAGTATCCACATCTAAACCTGGACACACAGTTAAGTGGAACGAAAAGCACTGAAGACAAGAAAATAAAAAAAATAAAAAAAAAGTAAAAATGAGGAAAAGAGGAGAAGAAAAAGGATGGAAAAAACCAGGAAAAAAGAAAAGAGGGAAAGAAAAAGAAAAGAGGAAAAGAAGTAAGGAAAAAAGGGAACTAAAAAGGGAAGGAGAAATAAACAGATTATTGTCAAGGAAATAGTTGTAATTCGGTCTACCCTTTCTTCACTCTCCCAATTTCAAAGCCCCATGCGGACACATCTTGATGCACACACCACACTGTATGCATTTCTTTTCATCTACCAGGACACTCCAGGAGTTGTCAAAAGAATACACATTCATAGGGCAGACTGAAATACAGGCTCCACAATTGATACATTCTTCATCATCCCTGTGAATAGGCTGATCTAGAATGGAAACTATAGCTCCTCTTGATTCCAGAGCATTTTTGATTTTATCGAATTTGAGATCATTCACATCCGCTATCAGTTCGCCGTAAGTCGAGTCAATATTTGCAACCATTATATTAATCAGGATTCCGGTTTCGACTATGGACTCGGAAATGATAGGGTTATGGATTCTGTCGGTAGGAATGGTAATCTTGATTTTCACGTTCAGTACCTCCTTGCAAGAAGTTTGCTGATATTGTCACTTGTTATTATTCCGAGAACCTGCCTATGGGCGTCGATCACCGGCATTGCAGATACACCGTAACGATCCAGCCGCCTTGCTGCAAGGTCCACGGGCTCGTTCGGAGCACATGTAAGCACCTTTTTCGTCATAACGCTCTCTACCGAATCAAAGCAGTTTTCTGCAACGGCTTTCGAGATATCCCAGGCGGTCAGGATCCCAACCAGTTCGCCAGTGTCCGAAGTCACAGCCAGATGGTTGAAAGAATTTTCCCAGATCTTCTTTGCAGCGTCCTGGACAGTTTGATCTCTTTTGATTGTCACAATAAAACTTGACATCACATCTTTTACCAGAGGTACGGCCTGGGTCTCTTTCATGGGTTTGGCAAACCCCTCGGCACACAGTCTTTCCACAGGCATGCTGACAAAGAATTTCCCATCCTTAACCCATTCCTTTAATTCATTTGCAATCTTTCTCGCGTTCTTGAAACTTGAGAGGGAAGAAGTAGGCACATCTTTTCCGTTAATCTGTACCGAGCCTGATCTCAGTTCAGCATAATTTACCTTTCTAATAACCGGCTTGTCCCGGCTTCCCACAGCATAATCCTGAATCGTGGTTACAATATCCTCATCACGGACTGCAGTTGCAACAGCAAGTTTTTCGTTAAGGATAGGGATAGGAATTCCGATTCCCATGTAAAGAGTAGCTCCGTACCCGGTAAAGGAAGCAGCTCTCAAGTAGTCAGGGTTCATCTCCTTGAGGTTACCTTTAAGCATGAGAGTTCCAAAACCGGAGGACGGAGAATGCTGAGTTCCGTTTCCTATAACATAACCCTGGGTTCCTCCCATAAAAATCCTTGTTCCCATGCCTATAGTTTCATAATTCGGGTCGTTTGAGAGAGGAGAGAGTACACCTGCCCCGGAATAAGTCACATTTCCAAAACTAGGCAAAAGTTCACCCATATAAGTGTTCAGGATCCTTTTGGAACTATTAGTTGCTGCTGCATATTTCTGGTAAGCGTTTCTAGGGTTAAGAAGAATAGCTTCATTAAGGTCTTCAAGAGTAATTATCGTATCAAGTACTTTCCTCGGATAACAGTCTGTCCCATACGAAGTGGCATGAACATCGATTTCTTTGCCTCTCAAGAGGTCTTCAATAACATGAGCTCCACCATACTGGATTCCCCGTGTATCTGAAATCTGGGCAGCCCCCAGGTAAGCATCTACGGCTGCCAGTCCGCTATATGCTTCTACATTGTTGAACCAGATCTTTTGGATTTTTATGGGAGGCTCGGAATGCCCCAGGTTAAGCATTAAGCCGGATGAACACATAGCTCCGAATGTGCCTGTAGTAACTACATCTACTTCTTTAGCAGCTTCTTCCGCGCCAAGTTCCTCAACAATTGTGACCATTTCTTCGGCTGTCACTACATTGACGCTTCCATCTTCAATTTTTCTATTAATCTCATGAACCGATTTTTTAACCATTAAGGGGTCTCCTCTTTTTGCAGAATTATATAGATTGTAATATTTATTATAATTATATATTACTTGTGATAATGTTAACGGTAATAGCCCTGTCCGAAGACGCAAAAAGCTATGCTTGAACTTGATTTGTTTTCAGATTATCAGGTTTATGCCCTTAGTCCAATAAATAATATTCATAATTATGGGCTATATATATTACTTGCGATAATTGGAAAACTCTTTTAATACTGAGTCGAACTATAATAGATTATAACAGTTCATGCAGTATACAGTTTGAACAATTCGAGTTCTTCTCAGGTTCCAGGCAAGTTAATTTCAGTAAGTTTCTTATGCTTACAGGATATACCCGAGGCCAGGTGATCTGTTGACACGTATACTTGCTACCGGGACTTTTGACCTTCTCCACCCCGGACATATTTATTTTCTGACCCAGGCCAGAGCTCTGGGAGATGAACTTTTCGTTATTGTTGCGAGAGATTCAAATGTAACTCACAAGCCAAAACCAGTTGTGCCCGAGGAGCAACGGCTGGAGATGGTAAGTGCACTCGGGATAGTCGATAAGGCGCTTCTTGGTAGCGAAAAAGATATGTTTGAACCTCTGAAGCAAATAAGGCCAGATATAATTGCCCTGGGTTACGACCAGCGTTTTGACGCCGAAATTCTGGAAAAAGAACTTGACAAAAGAGGGCTTCCTGCAAATGTAGTAAGAGTTCCACTTTCGAAAGAATGCCCACTTTGCAGCACAGGTGCAATCATAAAAGAGGTACTTAAACGGTATGGGTAAATGTAAATCTGCCCCTACCATTTCATATTCGATTGATACCTGTTATTCTTTATTCATACCTCTTTTCAGAAAGATAATTTATTGGATTTATTTCAGGAAAATACTTTTTCAAGTCTCTCAAGAGCTTCCCTGATTCGGTCAATAGATGTTGCATAGGAAATCCTGATAAAATCCTCGCCAGACGAACCAAAAGCAATTCCAGGCGTAACTGCCACCTGAGCTTCTTTCAGCAGTTGTTCTGCCACCTGAGTCCCGTTTCCATACTCACTGACATTAGCAAAAGCATAGAAAGCTCCATCGGGCTTTTTACATTCAAGCCCCATTTTGTTCAGGCCGTCAATAAGGACATCACGGCGCACTTTGAAACGGTCAACCATTGCTTTAACGCTGTCCTGAGGGCCCTGAAGGGCTTCAAGTCCACCATACTGAACAAATGTAGTCGCACTGCTTACGGAATGAGACTGAATTTTAAGTAGAAGTTTGAGAATCTCAGGAGGAGCAGTCAGGTAGCCGAGTCTCCAGCCCGTCATGGCATATGCCTTGGAAAAACCGTTTACTGTGACAGTTCTCTCCTGCATCCCATCAAAGCTGCCAATGCTGATATGCTCCCTGTCATAGATAATTTTCTCATAAATCTCATCTGAGACCACTATGAGGTCATGGTCAATTGCAAGATCCGCGATACATTGTAAAGTCTTTTTCCCGAATACTCCACCTGTCGGATTTCCCGGACTGTTTACAACAATGAGCTTGGTTTTATCAGTGATGTACTCTTCAAAATTGTCAGGAATAAAACCTTTCTCAGGAACTGTCGGAACCCAGACGGTTTCCGCGCCTGCAAAACGTATACATGCATCATAAGTTACCCATGCAGGGTTAAACAGGAGAGCCTGGTCCCCATCATCGAGAACGCCCATCATTACCTCAAAAATTCCCTGTTTTGCTCCTGGGGTGACAAGAACACCTGTCTCAGTTACATCAAGGTTGTTTTCCGTCCTCAATTTTTCGGCAATGGCTGCCCTTAGTTCAGGGATACCTCCAGAAGGAGCATAGTGAGTTTTTCCCTCATACATAGCCTTTGCCGCAGCATCGCAGATATTCTTAGGGGTATTGAAATCAGGTTCACCAAGGCTGAAATTGATTACGTCTGTACCCTCTTTAATCATTCTGGTCGCAATATTGGAGATCCTTATCGTTGCGGATTCTTCTACACGCTTGAGCCTTGCGGATGACATAGGGATGGTCCTGGTTTATAAATTCGCTAGTTTATTCAGATATTATAAAATTCACAGCCGCCGTACCAATTTTACTGCGGCTTCAACGGCTCGCTTTGCATAGTCCACACGTTCATGAGCAGCCATGCGAGTCATACCTGGGCCAGGAATTCCGAGAGTTACAGGCTTATTGAACTCAAGAGAAAGATCCATGATCTTCCTTGCAGCATGTTGCATAACTACCTGGTCATGGTCAGTCTCACCTTCGATTACAGATCCTATAGTAACCACGGCATCGATGTCATCCCTCTGGCAAAGCTTCTTAATCGCAAGGGGCATATCAAAGACACCTGGGACAAGAATTGTCTCTTTAACTGTTGCCCCTAGGAATTCCGCATGTTCTCTTCCAAGCAGTTCCATCTGATAGGTCAGATCCCTGTTAAATTCAGCTACAACAAATCCTAGGCTGATAGTCATCTGATA
>Ga0074193_1002589_pt1 | contig 15855 bp, 15 predicted proteins | sample EPASupsiteHSE605_FD_64523 | JGI IMG/M metagenome (GOLD analysis project Ga0074193, IMG submission 64523) | Bioremediated contaminated groundwater from EPA Superfund site, New Mexico - Sample HSE6-05 | ecosystem: Environmental > Aquatic > Deep subsurface > Groundwater > Contaminated ... | reverse complement strand
TCCGTCCCTCATCTTCAAGCATGTCTTAACGAATTGTAGATTAACAATCACATTTTCTATAGTCTCTCGAAGTAAGGCTAAAGAATTATAAAGAAGAAAAAGACCTTGTTTGTTTTAGAGCTGAAATAAAATGGAGGGTTAATCAAATGAATTCTACAAAGAAGATATTTATTAGTCATTCACACAATGATCGAGAAGTTGCTACTACCTTGGCTGAATTGTTATCAAAATCGCTTAATATTGATCCCCCAGAAATAGTGAACACCTCAAGCGACATAATGAATCTAAGCCCCGGAGCAAAAATTAACGGACTGTTAAAATTAGCCCGAGAATCAAAAGTTTTCCTTTGCCTATACACAGAGGAAAGTAAGGATTCAACTTTCATGCTTCACGAGATAGGGGCCAGACTGTCGGATAATGGCAAGATTTACACCATTATTGAAAAAAACGGAATTATTATTGAACATCCTATATTGATAACTGATCAAGTAACTATTCTGGAAAGTAACACCTCTATACATAGATTGCTACATCAAATTTCGACTGATCTTTCAATTCAACTTACGGCCCCTTATCTATATGTGGATATTGTTGATAGTTTAACGAAAGTTGCCAAGCTTAATACTTCATATCTACATAAAATAATTAAACAAAACACATTAGGCTTGAAACCCGGAATAAGAAATGATAACGTTATTCAGAATTTTATTATAGGTTTCGAAAATCTTGATCCAATTCAATATTATTGGTCACAAAGTTCAAATAATAGTATGATTTACATTAGCCATAATTCAGATGAACACTTTATTACTGTAAATTACGTGAATGATGGTGATTATGGTTGTAATTTTGCTATTAGGCCTCAAGATCAAAGGGCTGTCGCAAAAGGGAACAACAGATATATTACGTTTGAGGCAAGACTATCTTCTGAAAATGAGGAAAAAGTATCTTTAGGGATTCGTATTATAAATGGATTTATGCAACATTGGCAATATTGTGCAGGTAATGCAGGTCAATTTTTACCTAAAGAAGTTATTAGCAATGAATGGAAAAAAATCGAAATAGATTTAGAACAAATTTCATTATGGAAAATATTCGAATCTGATGGTATTGGCTCTAGAATGGATGTTTCAAAGCCTGATTTTTCTATAATTGCATCAATTAATATTTCATTAGGTGGGATTAATCGCATGCATAGTATGACAGAGGGCAATTATGGAAAAGGGAGAATTGACTTTAAAAACTTTATATTAGAGAGAGGATTTAACGATATAAATGAGAGATGAAATGCAAATTATTAATAATGTGAGATTATCTAACTTAATAAAAGATGGATATACATTAGAAGAGTATGAAAGTATTTTTAATTTGCTTAAGGAAAATGGAACATTTCTGTTCAGTCCACTTTCAAACGGCCTATTCTCTGCATCCGTTCAAACAGATTTAAATGATTACACAGGTTATAAAAATGTATGGGTAAGAGATAACATTCACATTGCTTATGCTCATTATATAATTGGTGAAGTAAGTATTGCTGTTCAAAACCTCAGAACTCTGATGGAGTATTTTAAAAAGCAAAAATTCCGGTTCGAACGAATAATTTTTCTAAAAACTGATTTTCAAGACCCAATGAATCGACCACATGTTAGATTTGAAGGCAATCAATTGGCAGAGATTGACCAGAAGTGGGCACATGCCCAAAACGATGCTTTAGGGTATTTCTTGTGGCTATATTGTAAATTGGCCTTAGAAGAGTTGATTTTTCTCAACGATGATGACATCCAGATGATATTATTGTTTATATCTTACTTTGAAAGAATTAATTATTGGAATGATGAAGATAGTGGGCATTGGGAAGAAGTTAGAAAAATAAATGCCTCAAGTATCGGTGTAGTACTTGCAGCCTTAAAAGAATTTATGAAACTTTCTGAAAGTAATAAGGTTTCCTTGCCACTTGTTTGTAATGGTATAAAGCTTGAGATGAATATGGTTATTCGCCTCATTGACTTTGGTGAGAATGCCATGGAAAGAATACTCCCCTCCGAGTGCATCCAAACTGATGTTAGCAAAAATAGACGATATGACTCAGCCCTATTGTTTTTAATCTATCCGCTCCAAGTTCTAGATAGCGCGATGGGAGATCAAATTCTTTCAGATGTTATTGGTTTTTTGAAAGGTCAATATGGGATAAAAAGATACTTAGGAGATTCTTTTTGGGCCGCCGATTATAAACAAAAATTATCGCCTGAACAGCGCACAGTTGATTTTAGTGATAACATATTTTCCCGTAACAATTTGTTGCAAAAGGGACAGGAGGCACAATGGTGTTTATTTGATTCAATTATTTCAATTATATATGGAGAAAAGTTTTTGTTTAGTTCAAATAAAGACTTCTACAATAGGCAGATTATGTTTCTAAATAGAGCATTAGGACAATTAACTGGTGACGATCACAAAGAAGGAGGTTTAAAATGTCCCGAACTATATTGTCTTGAAGGTAGTAAGTATGTGACAAATGATGTAGTTCCTTTGTTATGGGCACAAGCAAACTTATTAGTAGCAATGAACAAGATGAAGCAATCTATTAAGTTTAATAATCAACATTAGGGAGTTCCATAGCATTTAACTTAAGGAGCAGATGCGGTATCCCTCCAAGTTGGAGATATTAGTGTGCAAAATATATATACCCATGAAATTCAAAATTTCTCTTTATCTTTAATTCGATAGTTTATTCCAAATTTCTTTTTAAAATTTGAAGAGTATTTGTGGGTAGGCTTTCAACAAATGGCCATTATTTCTGATTTCAGACGAGTTATACCATGCAAATATCGAAAAGCTCTTGTAAGGGATCTGATGAGTTGTACTTGGGTCCTAAAAGGCCTTCGAAGATCATCTTCGGGGGTCTTCCTCTTCCTCCCCAGGTGCCTGGCACTTTCCGCAATATGTCGATAGAATATACACCATATTTGGTTTCGGCCAGCAGTTTAGCTTCTACCGCAGCTAAACTATTGATACTACGATTATTTTTACCGATTTTATAGTTATAGCTGTCTCTAATTAAGCCAAGAAGATTTCTAAGCTATGTGAATTGGGAAGGAATTCCGAAACAGAAGCAGAATATACAATAGTCATCAAGCAAGAGGAGGTTGAAAATAATGATTATTGCCCACGAGAGAGATGTCCAAGGGGTGAAACTTGAAGGAGATTCTCTTAAAAATGTCTTCAAAAAAGTTCTTGTTTCGCCTAAGGAAGGCTGGGAAGGGTATGTTATGCGGGTTTTCGACTTAGAGGTCGATGGTTACACGCCCAAGCACAGTCATGCATGGCCGCATATTAATTACATTTTAAAGGGAAAAGCAATTCTACATTTAGATGGAGTCGATCATGAGGTTGAAGCGGGTTCATTTGCTTATGTGCCAGGAAACAAGGTCCATCAGTTTCTAAATAACGGAAAGGAACTATATTCGATGATCTGCATTGTTCCTGAAGAAGGCGAGCAATAGAAGAGTCGAAGTTAGAGTGTAAATATTAGTATAAGTATAAGCGTATAAAGTCTTGACCTCGCTTTGCAGTATAAGTAAACTCATGAATAGTTGCATGTGTAAGGCTTGGTTGGACACAATATTATAACAAAAGGCGAAAGATTCATGTCATTTGATATGAATCTTTTTTCTAACTATGTGCCTGGTAGGGGCAGTTCATGAATTGCCCCTACTAGCGATAGTTTATAACAGGATTATAATTCGAGCCAATCTGACAGAAAGTGTAACTTTAGGGCAGGTTCTTCTTGACTTATAGTATAGGGGGGTATACTATATGACTGCGAGGTGATTAGATGAAATCGGAAGAAAAGCAGGTTCATACATGTTCTCTTTGCCAAAGTGAGAGTGATAACCAAGGAGAACGTACAAGCCATCATGACGATAAAACGATCAAGGAGCTTGTGAACAGGATGAATCGTATAGAAGGTCAAATACGGGGGATTAAAGGGATGATCGAACGTCACGTTTATTGTGATGATATCTTAAATCAGATTTCCTCCGCTCAATCTGCCTTAGATGGAGCCGCTCGCTTACTCCTGGAAAAACATATGAAATCTTGTGTCAAAGAACAACTTCAGGCCGGAGATGAACAGGTTGTCGATGAGGTCCTGAAAACTATCTTTCGGATGATTCGATAGATGATTTCATAGATGATTCGATAATGGAAATTTAAAGCGCCTCGTGTAAGGGGGAAAATAAATTATGACGAAACAAGCGATGAGTGAAGAAAAAGAAATTCCAGTCTATGGCATGAGTTGTCAGCACTGTGTCAACCATGTCAAGAAGATTTTGGAAAAATTTCCGGCTGTGGAGCAGGTTCAGGTATCTTTAGAGGACTCTAAGGCGACTTTCGTTTGGGATCCTGATCAGGTCAATTTAGAGGATATTCGGAAGGAAATTGAGGAAGCCGGTTATTCAATGGCAGAACCGGCTGAGACCCAGAGGGAACAAGTAAAGCCCGAGGAAGCTAACCTATCTAAAGCAGAAGGGCAAAAATACCAGTTTAAAGTTAGTGGCATGACCTGTGCGAATTGTGCTTTGACCATTGAAAAGGGTCTTCAAAAGATGCCGGGGGTTAAAACGGTCGCTGTCAATTTTGCTTCGGAAAGACTAACTGTGGAAATAGATCCAAACGTAGTCAAGGAGGATACCCTTCTTGCTAAGATCAAGGATCTTGGCTATGCTGCTCGTGGCGAAAATAGTGGAAAGCTGCAATTCAAAGTGGGTGGTATGACCTGTGCCAATTGTGCCCTGACGATTGAGAAAAAGCTCAAAGCAACTCAGGGGATACAAAGTGTTGCAGTTAACTTCGCCAGTGAAACGGTTTCCATAGAGATTGATCCAAGTGTAATTAATAAGCAAGAAGTTTTTAAATTAGTCCGCGATGCGGGGTATTCTCCCAGGGAAGATAAGGACGAAAACCAAGACGATCGAACAGCCCTCAAACAGCGCAATTGGCTCATTTTCAGTGCGGTTCTGGCTTTGCCTATTATGCCGCTGATGTATCTCCCTATGGGGAGGCTCGTGATGTATACGATCCTTTTTTTGGCTACAATTGTCCAGTTTACGGCCGGTTGGACCTTTTATCGCGGAGCTTACCACGCTTTAAAAAACCGTTCAGCGAATATGGATGTTCTGGTTGCTTTGGGGATCACAGCATCTTATGGGTATAGTTTAATGACGACGTTGCATATGTTTTTTCCAACTCTCTTTTTCGAAGGTCCCAATTTCTTTGACACATCCGCCTTATTGATAACGTTTGTGCGCTTTGGAAAATACCTGGAGGCTAAAGCGAAAGGGCGGGCTGGTCAAGCCTTAAAACGCCTGTTAGAGTTGCAGGCCGATAAAGCGCATTTGCTTCTGAATGGTGAAGAAAAGGAAGTCGCGGCGTCCGATCTGAAGATAAACGATATTGTCGTCGTTAAATCCGGGGAAAGGATACCTGTTGACGGTGAGATAATAGAGGGACAAGCTAGCATTGATGAGGCGATGTTGACCGGGGAATCCCTGCCTGTCGACAAGGGAGTGGGGGACCCGGTGATCGGGGCTACGATTAATCGTTCCGGCAGTATTAAAGTAAAAACGACCAAAACAGGTAAAGATACGGTGCTTTCGGGAATTATCCGCATGGTGGAAGATGCTCAGGGAGTAAAGCCGCCGATTCAACGACTAGCGGATACCATTTCTAATTACTTTGTCCCAACAGTTGTCTCGATATCACTTATAACCTTCTTGGTATGGTATTTTGCGTTGCATAGTACATTCGTTTTTGCCTTCACCGCTGCTATTGCGGTTTTAGTTATTGCTTGCCCTTGTGCTTTAGGACTGGCCACCCCTACAGCGATTATGGTTGGCAGTGGGGTAGGGTTAAACCGAGGTATCTTATTTAAATCTGCAGCGGTACTTGAAGGGATTGCTCATTTGCAAGTTATCGGGTTTGATAAAACGGGAACACTAACCAAAGGAACTCCCGAAGTGACGGATATTGTGCCCTATGGGTCCTATACGCAACAGGAGGTCCTCAAAATTGCAGCTGCCGGCGAAAATTCCTCGATTCATCCGTTGGCCCAGGCAGTAGTCTCCAAGGCCAAAAAAGAACACCTTGCCTTTCAAGAGGTGGTAAATTATCGAGAAGAGGGCGGTTATGGTGTAACATGCGTCTATGAAGGACAGCCGTTACTCATTGGAAATATTAAGCTGATGCATTTGCACAGCATTAAGGTTCAAGAAGCAGAAAAGGATTTTCAGCGTTTAGCTGAAGCGGGCAGAACGACCAGTTTTATTGCCTTAGGCGGTCAAGTGATTGGACTTATTGCTTTGGCTGATGTGATTAAAGAGAGCACTAAAGAAGCCATCAATCGATTGCACCAGTTAGGTTTAAAGACGTTTATGATTACGGGAGACAACAAAAAAATTGCGCATCTAGTGGCTGACGAGGTCGGGATTGATGAAGTTGTCGCCGAGATTTTACCGCAAGATAAAATTAATCTTATCAAGAGATACCAAGATCAAGGTTTTAAGGTGGCGATGGTAGGGGATGGGATTAACGATGCTCCGGCTTTAGCGCAATCTGATATCGGAATTGCCATTGGTTCAGGAACGGATGTGGCCAAGGAAACTGGGGATGTGGTTTTAGTCCGCAATGACCTCCTTGATGTTGAGCGCGCTATTCGTTTAGGACGTAAAACACTTAACAAAATTAAGCAAAACCTTTTCTGGGCCTTGATTTACAATACTATTGGTATCCCGATTGCCGCTGGCGCCTTGTATCCTCTAACCGGGAAACTGTTACCGCCCGAGTGGGCAGGACTAGCCATGGCCTTTTCATCGGTTTCCGTAGTGACCAGTTCTCTACTGTTGAGAAGGTATGACAAAAAACTGATAGATTAGACGGACCGTTATAACGCTGGTTAGGAAAAAGTATCTGGATTATAGATAGATTTTCTCGCTGAAGCATCGATGGTTTGCTATAGCTGAACGAATTCACTTGTTAGTTTTTCTCGAGGGTTGCAACGGACTCCTTGAGAAGAAAAATATGAGATGCTATTTTATGAAGTTATTTGTCATTTGGCTTCTGGCCTCTGACCTCTGACTTCTGAATAAGATAAGGAGGTGAAAAAAATGGGCCAAACTATTCTCAAAGTTGAAGGGATGACTTGTAATCATTGTAAAATGAGGGCTGAAAAAGCGCTTCTTGGGGTAAATGGTGTTGAAAGCGTTACAGTCGATCTTGCGGCCAAAGAAGCTGTTGTCAAAGGTGATGCTGAACGGGCAAGTCTTGTAAAAGCTGTTGAAGAAGCTGGGTATTCCGTTGTAGGATAATTGAATGGATCAGAATGAATAGATTATCTTTGGATAAACTATCTCTGAGGTGATGATCATGCCCAGAAATGACGGTAATAAAAATAAGAATGAAGAATTAAAGAAGATAGAGTTGACCATTCGCAATATCCATAAGAATGAAGAGTTTTTAGAAGAAAATGCAGAAGAGCTTAGCGCACACCAAATCAAGGATGTCAAAGCACAATTGGCTTCGAAGAAAAAACATCTCGAAGAAACGGATGGCACGATTAAATAGGAGCACATGGCTCCTATTCTTTTTTGAAATTCGAATTTGTAAGGAGAGCCTATGATCGGTTGGAGAATTATTAAGACAGGGATCGCAGTGGCCTTATGTCTTTGGATTGCTCAATTACTTAATTTTCAACACCCTTTTTATAGTGCTATTGCAGCTGTTATAGCGATGCAAGCTACGATTGAAGGATCCTTGTTGACGGGGTTTCACCGCATGCAAGGAACGATTGTCGGTGCCCTTACAGGTTGTCTTTTTGCGCTTGTGGCAGTACGTAGCCCTTGGTGGACAGGACTAGGATTGATTGTAACTATGACAATTCTAAAGTATTTGAAATGGCATAAGGCAATGACTATTGCTTGCATTGTCTTTATCGCCATTTCTGTTAACATAAAAGGAAAACCTATAGAATACTCAGTTGATCGCATTATTGATACGACACTAGGGATTACGGTAGCCTATTTAGTCAATCGTTGGATTATGCCGCCTCGTTTGCGTTCTCATCGGCGAAGTGATAGAAGTCACAAATGATATAAGAGATTATTATGAAAATGATAAATAAATAGGAATAAAATGAGAGATGATAAGAGGGATATCTTTCGATATCCCTCTTATTTGTAATCTAGTATCCCTCGGAAACTAGATTATTAGATTTTGCTTCCGCCTTTAAGATGTTCTTCGGCAAATTGAATCATCCGTTTAGTCATCTGACCACCTACTGAGCCGTTTTCGCGGCTTGTTCGGTCGCCCCCCAGTTGAAGGCCCATTTCATTTGCTACTTCATACTTAAATTGATCCAATTGTTGTGATGCCCCCTGAGATGCGGGTGTATTCGTGTTTCTTTCTCCTGCCATGATTAGGTACCCTCCTTTAAATTTTTGTCTGAATTTGTGTGTGTACTGGAACGTTCTTATTATGTGTTAGAGTCATTTAATTAGTCAGGTAATTATTTCTACAAAATAGAGTACTTACCTTATTTGAATTCAGCAGTAAAAAATTTGAAGGCCTTGCTTATTAAGCTAAGGTCTTCAAATTGCAAGACATGAGCAGGTTGATTTTCCTTGACATAAGGTTTAAAATGATACTAGATTTTAACAATTGATAGGAGGCCGGAACCGTTGAAATTCAAAATGAAGGAACCGGTAAACACATGGACTCATTTTGTACCATTTATGGCAGCTATTGTGGGGCTTTTATTTTTGATTATCATTTCTAAAGACAATCTTTCGAAACTTGTTATCATGACAATTTATGGGCTTAGTGTCATTGCGCTTTATGGTGCCAGCTCAGTTTATCATTGGATTCAGACCACGCCTCAGAGAGAGCTTCTTCTGAAGAGGGTAGATCATATCGCCATTTACTTTTTAATTGCAGGCTCCTATACACCCGTTTTTTACTATGGATTAGAAGGGATATGGCGATGGACGATGCTCACTGCGGTTTGGACGCTAGCCATTATCGGAATGGTTTTGAAAATCTGGTTTATTCATGCACCTCGTTATATTTCGGCTGCTTTTTACGTTTCACTAGGATGGATTGCGTTGGTTCCTTTCATACAGCTTATTAAGCATTTACCAATCGGAGCAATAATTCTTATGGCTTTAGGAGGAGTGGCCTATACTATGGGTGCAGTAGTGTATGCTACTAAAATCTTTGATTTCTTTCCAAAGCGCTTTGGCTTTCATGAGATATTCCATCTATTTATTGCTGCTGGCAGCATTCTGCATTTCATCATGATATTTATTTACATAGTGCCAATGACTTAGGCCTGATTTCTGATTTCAAGGATCTTCCTCGAGACAACAAGCCATCGCCTCTTCCGCACTGTAATCATAGTCAATAAGGTTGATTAATCCGGGATAATATGTGTCAAATCCTTGTATTCCTGCCCAAACGATATTTTGAATTTGATCTTTAGAAGGTTCCGCATCAGAAAGATCAAGGAATGTACGATACCGAATTTCTCCGTTATCCATATCCATTTCAAAATTACCATTTGCGAGCTCATAATTAACGCGGTTCATGAAGTCACATACTTCAAGACGTTTGGAGTGTGGGACTTTTTTTTGGATGTGGGTGTTACAGAGTAAAGATTCTTGTACTTCATCAACAAGAAGGAAAACATGAAAATTAGTGTGAAAACCGCAAATTTCAAGTTTGATGATCTCATTCTTCTGATCATAATCAAATTCCCAACCATCCTGGTTAATAATATCGAAAAGCACCTGAAATAAGGACATGTTCTTACCCTCCTCCTTTATCTTACTATACAGAAAGTATAACTTCGTTACATACTGCCAGAATGCTAATTCGTGCGAATACAGTGCTGCAAGAAGGTTTAACCCGTGCGAAGACAGTGTCTTCGAGCGCCAGCCAAGTTTTCTTTATCGTTAGCTAGTGTAAAGATTCTACGTGGAGTTGGTCAATTCCTCCTGATTTCAAGAAGAGGGCGTTATAAATTGCTTGACATAATTGGACTATTTTGGGTATTTTTCTGTTCAAACCTTAAAAGACTACACTGAACTTGAAAAGCCGAAATGGATTGAGGATATACATTGGAGCATGTTATAATGAATCCTTACAATAATTTGAGGTCTAACGCATAAATTGCGAATAGGGTTACGGTAAATGATTAGTTAAGGAGTTAAAAACATTGAACCAAACGGATTTAAAGTCAGAAATTAGTTCACGAAAAACGTTTGCCATTATTTCCCATCCGGATGCCGGTAAAACGACATTGACGGAAAAGCTGCTTCTTTTTGGAGGTGCGATTCGTGAAGCAGGATCGGTTAAAGCCAGAAAAGCAGAACGTTATGCTACGTCGGATTGGATGGATCTTGAGCGGCAGCGGGGAATTTCGATTACTTCAAGTGCCCTCCAATTCAAGTATCAAGGGTATGTCATTAACATCCTAGATACGCCGGGTCACCAAGATTTCAGTGAGGACACCTACCGTACCCTCACTGCGGCTGATAGCGCAGTTATGCTTATTGACGCGGCCAAAGGGGTTGAAACCCAGACCAAGAAATTGTTTCATGTTTGTCGTAAACGAGGGATTCCGATTTTTACATTCATCAATAAATTTGATCGTAATGCCAAAGATCCTCTCGATTTAATGGATGAGGTGGAAAAGGTTCTGGGGATTGAATCCTATGCTATGAATTGGCCGATTGGTATGGGTCCGGAGTTTAAAGGAATTTATGATCGACAGACCGGGCAGGTTGAGCGATTTGTCGAAGGAAGTAGAAAGTCCAGTGCTAAGCCACCTGTATCTGGAGATCTCAGCAATCCGGACGTACAGGAAGGCATTGGAGAAATCCTTCTTAACCGGTTGAATGAGGAAATCGAACTTCTGGATTTGGCCGGAAATAGTTTCTCTCAGGAGCGAGTGGATCGTGGCGATGTGACGCCTGTGTTTTTTGGGAGTGCTCTTAATAATTTCGGAGTTCCTAACTTTTTGCACAGTTTTCTTGAGTTCGCACCCACCCCACAACCTCGTAGCACGAATATGGGTGAGCTAGATCCAGAAACTCCAAGTTTTTCTGGGTATATCTTTAAAATTCAAGCTAATATGAACGCTCAGCACCGCGATCGCATCGCGTTTATCCGAATTTGCTCGGGCCGTTATGAACGAGGTATGAATGTAATTCATACACGTTCCCATCGCCGGCTCCGACTTGCCCAGCCTCAGCAACTATTTGCCCAAGAGCGTACGATTCTCGACGAGGCGTTTGCTGGCGACATTATTGGGGTTCATGATAGTGGGCTTTTGCGTATTGGGGATGTTCTCACGGAGAAAGACGGACTTCAGTTTGAAGCTATGCCTTTCTTTAGTCCCGAAAACTTTGCCCGCATCAGTATTTCGAATGCCTTGAAACGCAAACAATTTATTAAAGGAATTCAGGAGCTGCAAGAAGAGGGGGCTATCCATGTTTTTCGTGATCTTCATGTTGGAGTGGAGGCCCCGATTATTGGTGTGGTCGGTCAATTGCAGTTTGAAGTGTTAGAATATCGATTACGCGAAGAATATGGCGTTCAGGTTAATATCCAACAGCTTTCTTTTGAGATTGTACGTTGGGTTGAAAAAGATGAAAAAACGATTAAGTTGCTTACAGAGTCCAGCATGAGTACTGTGGTGATGGATAAAGATGAAAACTATGCTGTTTTGTTATTGGACGAATGGAAGGCAAAATGGTTAAGCGAACGTTATGAAATCGAATTTTATCTGCAACCTAAAGAGTAGGTATAGGTCGCTTGAGTTAAGTGAAGGCCCGGGAAAATCCCGGGCCTTCAGTGATATTTTTTATAGTCTAAAATGATAATGATAAAATAAGGCAAAAATAAAATCTACGCCAAACACAATTCCACGGTGTGCCGGCGTAGACAGAGGGAATGAAAGAGATTAAGTGGAGTCGGAAGCGTTTTGAAGAATCATGTCTTGAGGAATATTCATCTCTTATACAGCGTGATTTATCTTAATTGTATTATACTACAGTTGGCGTAAAAGGCAACTTCATTTGTAAATTAAGTGCTAAACGTATGATCTAAGAGGATGTGCCCACCGATGGAGTCGCCAAATTCACCGTTAATGAGAATACGTACACCTTTAATGCCAGGGATTTGCATCATTGACCAAAGGATGGATTTGATGGTCATATCTTCCTCTAAGGCTCCGCCGGTAAAATCGTTCTGGATCTCCCTGCTAAAGTCAATAGTGGCCAAACCATTTTGAATCGTTAAGGAGAGTATTTTTGTTTTTGGAGAAACGATACGCGTGCTCATTTCTGACAGGGGCCCTTTGATTAGTTCAGATAAGATAAGGTCAGCTTTTTGGGACAGGTTTAGCTTTTCCCAGACTGATCGGCTAATTTGACGATCTTCTGAAACAAGGCTTTCTAAGTCTGAGTTCAAAAAGTAGAGCTTATAAGTATCTTCGCCAACAGAGGGGGGGCCCTCTTGGGTTGCAACTGTTTGTGCGCTTTCTCGGACACCTAGCGGGAAGTCCTTGAAGTATTGATCAATTCCTGTACCTATGGCTTCAGCGATTTGGTCACGGTAATTGTCTTGCAACAATAATTTCCTTTCCCTTGGATTAGAGATGAATCCTACTTCTACGATTACAGCAGGCATTTTTGTTTGGTTAATTAGGTAATAGTCACCGGCTTTGGCTTTGCGTTTGTTATCGGGTTGTAGCTGAGTAAGTTGTTCTTGAATTAGTTCTGCTAGTGCTTTTCCTGTGGCTGATTTGAGATGGTAATAGGTCTCCATTCCGTAGGTATTCCGTTGAGTGAAACTATTGGCATGCATGCTTATAAATAAATCTGCATTGTTTTCAGAAGCTAAGTTAATTCTTTGGTTTAATTCTGCTCGTTTAGCCATGCGTCCTTCATAAAAGCCGGGACGGAAAAAATCTTTATCCTCTTCACGAGTTAGAATGACTTTACAGCCTTTGGCATCTAAAACCTTACGGAGACGTAAAGAAATATCTAAATTTATGTCTTTCTCTTTGAGCCCTGAATTTTGTGCCCCTGGGTCGGCTCCTCCGTGTCCAGGATCGATGACTATAACTTTGTTTTTCAGATCGGAAGAGAATACTGAGTTTAATTTTAAGGACCCTGCACCAATCAAAAAAATAACCAGGGTTATAAAGGTTCCCAAAACCCAGGTTTTTCGAACAAGTACAATGATCGGCCGCTGAAACATTCTATTGCACGCTCCTCTCGTCAGAGTTTATCACTTATGTATATTGTGATAAGTTGGAAAGTAAACATAATCGATAAGATATTCGTTGTTAAAAAATTTGTGAAGGTGAAAGCGAGGAGTAATGATGTTAATAATCGCTGGAATTTTGGTATTTATATTAAATATTCCTTTTGGGTATTGGCGGGGGAACGTCAATAAGTTTTCTGGACAATGGTTTTTATCGATTCATTGTCCGGTTCCAATAATCATATTTCTTCGTCTGAATTTAGGCCTTGGATGGGAGTGGACGACATACCCAATACTTATTGGAGCTTATTATTTGGGGCAATTGATCGGTGGGAAGTGGTATAAAGCCTGGAAAAGGACTATGAAGGTGAGCGGTTGTTTGCTTAGGGACGTTGCTCGAAGTCGTTGGATAATAATAATTTCTCGATAATGAATAATCAACAGAGCATTTACCATATAAAATACATTGACATTTATTAAAGCGTTGTTGCATAATATTATAAACTTGATAATTTACAGGGAATGCGGGTTATTAAGGGTTAACAATACGATTATGGAATTTTTCTAAGTTATATTTTAAATATGTAATGATGTCACCCTAACGTAGGGGGGAGCACTATCTTGTTAGATTCACTTAGACAATGGAAACAGTTTAGGAGTACGCTCTTTAAACTGCTTTTTTATTATTAATGCACATAGAAGTAGGAGGAGATCATTCGTGGCAGAAAGAACATTACCCTTTACCAAGGAACAGTTGGAGGATATGATCGAGCAATATGGTTCACCGTTTCATATCTACGATGAAATGGCCATTCGGCAAAATGCCCGCAATTTGATTGAAGCTTTCAAATGGGCACCAGAGTTCAAAGAGTACTTTGCAGTCAAAGCAACACCTAATCCATACATCCTTAAAGTCTTGCGTGAGGAAGGATTTGGAGCTGATTGCAGTTCCATGGCAGAACTTATTTTAGCGGAAAAGGCCCGAATTTTTGATGAGAATATAATGTTCTCTTCGAATAATACCCCTGCTAATGAATATGAAAAGGCCAAGGAATTAGGTGCGATTATAAATCTAGATGACATAACGCATCTCGATTATATTGAAAAACATATCGGCATGCCCAAAATCCTCTCTTTTCGCTATAATCCTGGTCGTTTACGTGATGGAGGAAATGCGATTATCGGTAAACCGGCTGACGCTAAATATGGCTTAACAAAAGCCCAGCTGTTTGAAGCCTATGAGATGGCCCAAAAAAAAGGAGCAGAACGCTTCGGAATTCACACGATGATTATTTCCAACGAACTTGACGCCAAATATTTTATTGAGACTGCCAGTATGATGTTTAAGCTGGTAGGAGAGATTTACGATAAGCTAGGGATCAGAATCGAACTTGTTAATTTGGGCGGTGGCATTGGTATTCCTTATCGACCAGAGCAAGAACCCGTTAGTCTGGAGGTAGTTAGTAGGGGAATAAAGAACGCTTATGACAAACTGATAGTAGATAAGGGATTGGACCCTCTGAAGATCGCTATGGAGAGCGGACGGATGATTCTAGGACCTTATGGTTATTTAGTAACTAAGGTATTGCATAAGAAAGAAATATATAAGAATTATGTCGGTGTAGATGCCTGTATGGCCAACTTAATGCGTCCGGCCCTTTATGAAGCCTATCATCATATAACGGTGATGGGGAAAGAGGATTGGCCGTGTGATTACATTTATGATGTAACTGGTGGTTTGTGTGAAAATAATGATAAATTTGCTATAGACAGAGGGTTGCCCAGAATAGATATTGGTGATATTGCTGTTATCCATGATACTGGGGCACATGGTCATGCTATGGGATTTAACTATAATGGTAAATTACGCTCGGCAGAGTTACTCCTAAAGACAGATGGTAGTGTTGAAATAATTCGGCGGGCAGAGACGCTTGAAGACCTTTTTGCTACCTTGGACTTTTCTGGTTTAGAGGATTAGTTTGTGTTGAGAAATTATACTCAAGGGAAATTGATATTTTAATGAGAATTGTACTTTAAGGAGACTTAATACTTCGAGGAGATAACACTTCAATTCAAGATACTTCAGGCAAAATTAATACCTTAGTAAAATTAATACCTTAAGGATTGAAAATCTTGGTACTTATTTAGTGGGATTTTCAATTACTTAGGGTATTTTGTTTCGCCAAATTTATTCCTAATACCCCGATTATTAACATGGTTTTAATTACCAGAAAAAAGTTGAATAAAAACTTATATTTCAACAAATAATCATTGACAGAACATCTTAATGAATGGTATTATAACTGAGCGCCACAAAGACGCGCAGCGGGTTAAACGGTAAGCATTGGCAACGAAAGTTGAAAAAGCAAAGCGTGATTCTGGCCCGGAGTAGTAACCATGGTCTTTGAAAACTAAACAACAAGGACAGCCAATGAGAGAAACTCGCAAGAGTTTCAAATAACAATGAGCAAGTCATCATCTTCTTCAATGAAGTTGAAATAACTTTTTATGGAGAGTTTGATCCTGGCTCAG
>Ga0074193_1002584_pt1 | contig 15870 bp, 10 predicted proteins | sample EPASupsiteHSE605_FD_64523 | JGI IMG/M metagenome (GOLD analysis project Ga0074193, IMG submission 64523) | Bioremediated contaminated groundwater from EPA Superfund site, New Mexico - Sample HSE6-05 | ecosystem: Environmental > Aquatic > Deep subsurface > Groundwater > Contaminated ... | reverse complement strand
CATCTAGTCTTCAAATCTATAAGTCTTGATTGGTTCCAAATAGTTGAGAGTATGATGAATATGATGTTGAAAAAGAAAGCTTCATAAACAAATAATTCATCGAGAAAAACCAAGAATATTGGAAAAAATTTGAAAAAATTTGAAAAAAATTTTTACACAGTAAAAAAGGTTTTACATAGTTAAAAGGGTGACTTTATATAATTTTCGGATTTTGTATAGATTTGACCATCTTGGAATGTATCCAGAACAAATCCAAGGTATGAATTGATTTTTATATTTTTTTTGTTCATAAATATAAAGCCAAATAGAGGCACCATTGATACGATTTTATAAAAAAAGCAGGTTTTCTCATCCAGGTTAATCGTCTGTTTGGTCTCAATTTGAATAAGTAACCGATTTTTCCTCACAATTCTAATATGACACTCGACCACTTCACTTTTATGAGAACTTTCTTTGTTGGTGGCAATTGGAAAGCTAATCCCAAGACAATTCCAGAGGCACAAGACCTTATTCAAAAATTGAACGATGCTAAAATCGATGCTCCTGTTGAGGTTGTTGTTGCTGCTCCTTTTGTTTTCTTACCAATGCTTAAGCAAACCCTTAGAAACGATTGGGGTGTTTCTGCCGAAAATATTTTTGACAAGGCTAATGGTGCTTATACTGGTGAAGTTACAGCTCCAATGCTTAAGTCTTTTGGAATTGAATGGACAATTCTCGGCCATTCTGAACGCCGTGATATTCTTAAGGAATCAGATGAGTTTCTTGCCTCAAAGGCTAAGTTTGCTCTTGAAAACGGCCTTAAGATCATTTACTGCTGTGGTGAACATATCGAAGAACGTGAAGCTGGAAAAGCTGCTGAGTTCGTTATCAATCAAATCGAAAAAATGATCCCAGCCATCCCAGCTGACAAGTGGCAAAACGTTGTTGTTGCTTACGAACCAATCTGGGCAATTGGAACAGGAAAGGTTGCTTCAACAAAGGATGCTCAAGAGATGTGTCAAATGATCCGCGAGGCTATTGCTGCTCGTGCATCACCAGAAATTGCTAACAAGCTTAGAATTCTTTATGGTGGCTCTGTTAAGGCTGATAACTGTGATGAACTCGCCGCTCAACCAGACGTTGATGGATTCCTTGTTGGAGGAGCTTCCCTCACACCAGGTTTCATTAACATCGTTAACTCTGCTAAGTTTTCAAAGTAAAACAAAGTTTTATTAATTCATATATATCATGGAGTCGCCTCTTAGTGATTTCATCTCTTTATCCATCATGTTTTGTGTTCTTCTCCTGACTATAATGAAAGTAGTTGCAGCGAATACAACTACTACTATAATCGACACAAGGATGGTAATGTACACTATTCCTTCAACTGTGTTCTTTTTCTCTGTTTCTTCAATTGGGGAATACTCTACAACCACATAACGCCCCGAATTATCCTTAATAGATACTTCTATTGTTGATGAATTGATACTAATTTGAGGAGGAAGAAGCATTAATAAGTTTCTGAGTTGTGACGCCATTGTTTTTGAAGGAGCCTCAACAATGTTGTATGATACAACTGAATCGGATTTCTGATTTGATGGTGATGATGATATTGCAAACCCCATGGGTAATGTATCCGCAAGCCTTTTGGTTATCACAAAGAGTTGTGAATATGATTCTCCAACAATCACTTTGGATAAAATGATGGTATTAGAAATATCACAATCACTAAGGGTTAATTTTGAAGTTGCAGGTATTTCTATCCTCCCTTGAATCCATGCATTTTCAACACTGCATATTGACATATTATCTACTGCTAGGCCTAAAATTTTGACCTGTGATTTTGAATTTCTCCTGTATGGATCGCAGAACAATGATGCTTCTCCAATAAGAGTAATACTTTTCAGGTTATATACTTGATTTTGAGAACCTAATACTATAAGTGTGTTTTGATCAAAAACCTGAGGTGATAGGGTGATTGGGGTGCTTGTTGGCTTAGGATTATCTAAAACAATCCATGAAGCTTTTATAATTCTAATGGGTATATAGTGACATGACGTTTCAATTGATACCTGTTCTGAACCAATAATGGTTAAAAGAATTTCCTGATAGTTTTGCATTTGTATTGAATTTATGGTAATAAAATCACCCTGTTTTGTAAATGATCTAGATTCGATTTGTAAACTACGTGGATGAAGAACATCTGCAAAAACATCTATAGTGATGTTCATAATGAAGTCGGAATATATGCATTTTGGGAAAACATTTGGAGGAGGTGTGAAACTAACACCAGAAACTTTTGTCCCATAGCTGAAGGTCCATCCTTCTGATTTATAATAAATATGAATACTTTCATGGCCTAAATAAGCAGAAACCCTTTGGAGGTACTTGATCGGAATGATATTGATAGATAACATTGATACATATAGATCCATTGAGGGATCCATTGATATTGAGTTTATATTGAATATATTAACATTTTTGGATATGTTTAGTGCCTCAAAGCTAAGTGTAATATTCTTATTATTTGGATAAAACTGAACATTCATGTTTTCGACAGTAAGTCTTTTAACCATCATTTGGGATGGTGGGCTTACATCAATATGAACTGTGTTCTGAACATATAATGAAAGCTCTTCTGTTGATATAATCAAATTATTTATTTGATGAGGCAATGAACTCAGATTAAAAACATTTGACATAGTACACATGATAGAAATATCAATTGTGTCAGTATATGATTCGCTTGATTTGGCCCAGTCTGAAAAATTCTCCAGAGATATATATTTTCTATTCTTTTGACATTTTGCTTTCAAATCAGAGATACAAATCTTGATAATAATCCTGGAAGGATACCCTTTAGGAATAATGGAAAAACACTTATTTTCCCCACTATTGGTACATACATATTCTAAAAGAGGATGCTTAGAGTTAAAGCCTATTGGATTACTGGCAGGAAAAATCATACTCCAATTCTGACATTTAAGATTAGGAGCACACACAATATCAAATTTTCTGTTAATATAGTTTTTAAAAACACTATCAGCAAGAGATTGTTTCTGATTTAGTCTAAATGTTACATTAAAATCGTCATTAAAAGATGTGAGCGTATTTCCAGATAAAAATGGGGGTTTTGAAAAGTAATACTCTAGCATAAATTGGGTATGTTTTCCAAAAAACATGTTATCAACAACCAATAGTCCACTTTGGTACAAATATGTTACAATTGAAACATTGATTTTTGGATCAATAATAGAAGACTTATCCACTGCTGTGGTTAACAAACATCTGAATTTCAAATCGAGAGAATAGTTTGTGTCCATAACAACATTATTACCAATTGAACCATCTCGAAAATATAAAATTGTCTGTGACAAAGCAGATACAAAATGAATTAATGAACTAGAAGCATCTAAAAGGTGGATAGAGGAAATGGCTTTACTAGTACAAAAAGAATAGTTATGATGCATTAATGAAAACTCTGCAGGGAAGTGTGAACCATCACAATATATAAAGGATGGGTAATCAAATTTGAATCTATAAACACTAATGTTAAATAATGTTCTTGTTGTTGATTTGAAAACAAAACTATTAGGAATACTAAATTGGAAATCAAGAGAAAATGAAGGAGGGGAATTAAGATAAGAATTGCACACATAGTCAACGGAATCACCAGAAAAACAAAACTCAACAAGAGCCTCTTGTATACATGATACATTCACAACAACATGATTTGGATAGAAAACAGAAAAATGCGATGAAAAAACATCAATTGTAAAAGAAGGCACACTAACCAAGAAAACTCTGGTATATGTATCGAATGTTTCCCCTGATATAACAATATTCATAGGATAACGAGGAAATGTGTCAAGTCCATCAGTATACACCATCATTTCTCTGATACTAAAAACCAGAAAAGAGTCAATAGCCCTCAAGCTACCAACAAATGAGTCCATTATAAGTTTTGGTGGATCGCTATACCTAAAACTCAGGAATGAATTGACAAATTCTGCTGATTTGATATATATCGAAGTATACTGTCCTGAATACAACGGCTCTACGGTTACATTGACGAATTTAATATGAAGAAGCCGAGTGTATGTTGGAAACGAGTCAACATTCATAAGAATTTCATCATTGTTGGAAATAATAATCAGTGAACGGCAATTTAATTTCATATAATCAATAAAAAGAAGATCATATGATCTTTTCACAATTTCTAAAGTCACATAACCCAATCCGTCAATTTCTTCATAAAACTCATCCATCGAGTCTACTATTTGGTACCCTGAAATCGTGCAATTTGCCCGTCGGGGAATCATATTAATACAGAAAACCCCACTACTATCCGAAAAAACATGAACAAGAAACAAAGAGATCATTATCGATTTTATTTCCAAATTCAATGATGGGTTTGGAAATAAATTGAATTAAGTGGGTAATGAATTTGTGAGAACAATAATGCAAATATTGCTCAGTTAAAAAAACGCCTAATAATGAAGGTTGAATTTAGTATACACTGTTTTACAGGGACATTGTTTGGTTGGAAAGAGGTACCAAGCTAAAGGCCCTGAGATTTTGAATTGGGTCATATGATCTTTTAGCTTTTTTAAGACCTTCAAGTTGCAAATCCTGTTCTCGATTAATGAAGGAGTATTTGTCTTTCAGGATTAAGGCAGTTTCTTGGTTTATCATCTGTCCACTTCCTTTGAAATGATTATTATACTTTTCAAAATGAACATCAACAGTATCATGAGATTGCCAACTGTAAATTGTGTAGGCAACAGGCTGGTTGTCAACAAGGATAATTACTCCTTCCATTCCTAGTTCATCAAAATGATCCCATGTTTTCTGGATGGCTTCCATCTCAAACTCCATATATTCATCAATGTCTTCTTTTGAATCTGTCCAAGTCCTTGTCAATTCCAAACAGATTTCTCTGTCAGCAGAAGTTAATGGTCTTGAAACATAGTTTGGATATTGGCGCTTAAATTGATTGACAAGGTTCTTCTTTTTCGACAATTTCTTGCCGCTCAGCGAAGCAAGCTTTTTTGAAGAATAAATATAATCATTATACAATTCGTTCTCTTCGATAGTAAAATACTTCTCTAATTGTGTGCGGTTGGCTTCAACATATTCTGGTTTAACGAGAGTTATAACACCACTCTTGCCTCCTCTTTGCATTTTCTGAGACACTTGATTCATCTCACTTGGGGTGAGATCCTTACCAATCTGAAACACCAATGAATCAATAGCTGAATAGTAGATGAACAAGCGGTTGCCAACTTCTTGCCATTTGGCTCCAGTACAGTCATTCCATGCAACAAGGTTAACAAAATTCATATCACAGTATTTACTTGGATACTCACTGAAATACTGCTTGAATACTGCTTTGTCTTCCATCTCAACAGGCTTGAAAGAGTTCACATCAGGTAACATCATTATTACTTAGTGATATCACTGCTTTTCTCTCAATCTTTTTAAAGTTAGTCGGCTAATCAATTTTTGAAAAATCGAATTATCAGATGGAAAATAACCATTCAAATTTGATAAGGGAATAAAATAGATTCAGGGTGAAAATTTTGAGAAAATTACCCCAGATAATTTATTGAATCTTTTGAAATAACCTCCTAATGAGGATTGATATTTATTTAATTTAGCCGCGTTAGATTTCTTGTTATGTTTTAACTTCAAAGAGTAAATAGTTTTTTCATCTGAAGTATGTCAAAAAAATTGAATTATCTGGATACAAGAAAAAATCGGAACTAAAACACTGTAAAAAGTCATTTAAACTCTTTATTCTTCTTTTGGGGAGCTGTAAATCATTGGGGTGAAGTTTTCCATAACAGAAAAACCAAGTTTGCCGTAAAAAGCATCTGCATTCGGAGTTGCAATGAGACCAATCCATGTTATTTGATTCTGCTGTAAATATTCAACAATTCTTTGAACAATCATCTTCCCAATGCCCATTCCTTGATGATCGGGCAAAACCGCTACATCTTGAATGTATGCATCACATACACCATCGGAAATGGATCTTCCCATTCCAACGATTTTAGAATCAATTTTTGCTACAAAAAAGCAAAAAGATTTCCCAATTATTCTGTTGATCAGCTGATTATCCTCGTTCTCAGCTCCCCACCATCCAGCACTTGTATAAACGTCTATAAGTTCTAAGAGGCCCTTTTCGTCAACAGATTTGATCAATTCTATTTGCATGATCCTCACTCAACAATGAAAAAATGATTTTGTGGTTATCAGCCTCAGGTTATAAACATAAATTCATTCATAGTTCAATATACACATTAAAGGAATTTCTCAAACTGAATGATCCGAATTTTACAATTGGAAAAACACCTCTTTACGCAAATCAGTGTATTTCTATTATCAAATACGGATATTCAAATTAAGAATTGATCAATCATTCTAATAATTTTGATTAGAGTTCCATATTTGTATGCTATTCCTGTTCAAAGTAATCATTAACTCTAAACGAGATGGAACAAAACAAACAACCTGATCAAAAAAGTTTTTTTAATGACATAATTTTGTCAATGAAAACTGTTGTGATTATGCACAACAATAAGAGATTTGAGATTTCTCGGAAATCATTATCCAATTCTAATAGATATTTAGATGAATTTACTGGACTTGACCAGATTATTGTTAATGATGAGTACTCTGATGAACAATTTGGTCTTTTTATTCGGTTTTTAGAAACAGGAGAGTTTAATACTAATTCAAATTACGCATATAACATTTTCAGCATATTAAATGATTGGAAATGCAATTGTTTTGTGATTAAGGATTTCAAGTCTCAAATGTTGATGAAAGAGAATGATTTTTTCATTATTCATAATGAAAAAAAGTATCCTACCAGTCTTGGGCTTATTATTATGGCATCACAGGTGATTAAAGATCACTTCCTCAATACATCTAGTTTTTGTTTTGAGATTCCCAATGATTTTTCCACTCAATGCGTGGTCTGTCTTTTGGATTTGATTCACAATAGATATACGCGGCCAGTTATTGATATGTATTCCGAAGTGAGAGAACTTGCTGAGTTTTTAGATTGTCAATCTATTAGACAGGTTTTTGTTAGTGAAAACAACGAAAATCTTGTTGCAAATCTTCGTAAAATCCAAAATACAGAGAGTGTTGATACAAATGATATTGAAGAGCTGATTTCATCTCAGATTAATGATTATATTATTACACCTGAGTTTGCCAAATTATCTATCCCATCATTGATTCGAATACTAAGTCAGTCAAATGGTTCTATAAAGGTATCCAGTATTACTAATTTTATCGAATGCGCAATTGAGGTACATGGTGCATCTGCTAGTATACTGATTCATTATATTTTGTTCTCAATTAGTGAAGAAGAAATTACTGATTTCTTGGAAATACTGTCTTCCCAGAGAAAAATGCCAATTTTCCAGATTGTTCATGACTATATTATCAAATTGAAAATCAATAAGGAAAAACAGAAAGAAATTGACTCTCAAGAGATAGCAAATCTAAAAAGACAGATACAAATACTGTTATCGAAACAAAAAACAGAAATAGCCGGTATGAAATCTGAACATGAGAAACAAATTAAAAGTCTAAATAGCAAACATGAGGAAGAAATGCAAAGTAAGCTTAATGAAATAAAAATCCTTAAAAACACAATCCGGGATAATGAATCAAAAGCTTCAGAATTCGCAAACAAGATACAAGGTAAAGATAAAGAGATCATGAGGCTAACAATCGAACTAGACTCAAACAATGTAGAAAAATGCACATATGTCAAAACAAAGAGAGATTATGTTGATCAGCATTGGTTTCATTGTAGAACATGTGGTCTCATAGGAAGTAACGGCTGTTGTCATGTTTGTGCCAAGAATTGTCACTCAGGTCATGATGTATACTATGATCGTTTTTGCAGAGGATGCTTCTGCGATTGCGCAGAAAGTGGAAAGTGCAGGTGCCTCAAATAAACTGGATTAATCCAGAATTGATTGTTCATTTTTTTTAGTCGTGGATTATGTCTTAAGTAATCATGAAACAAGATTCTATTTCTGGTAATTATTAAACTGTAATTATTTATTCAAAATTATTGAATTATTGATAACGTTAATTCGATATAAGTTTATATTTTCGCACTATTAAAAAGTAAATTTCTTAACAATCTCTTGAACTCTTAATTCAAAGTTTCCAAACAGACATAAGTTTTTCTATAGTAACCGTCCATGGTTGTGATTTTTGAGTTAAATCCAATCAGTTTTTGTGTTTATTGCATGAAGGCTTCAACAGTGAGAGATTTTTGCGTCTACACAATAGTACTGATTGTGTTGGATAAATTCGGAAATGAATTGTCCTGTGAATCGGTTTTCATTAAACAAAGGATGATTTTTGGGATTATTCAAAGTGATTTTTACGATTTTTTGGCATTTCCGACATATTTATGGTATTTTTTCCTTTTTTTTATGGTTACTCGTCAAAAGAGAGTCTCTTTGTCACCACAAGATATTCAAACTATTATCAAAAAGAGCAAAATATGTGAAAGAAAGAAAGAAAAAAAACATTTTCTTTGTAGAATGATTATTCCAGTCTTAATATTTATAATATTAATTGCAGGAATATTAAGAAGAGAAGATTTTTTTATAAATAATGACTTGAATAGAGAAAAGGTATCAAATACCAGGAAATCTAATAGTTTTACCCCTTTTGTCCATTTTCTATATAATTTAAAGGGTTTCTACCTCGTGAACAATGGGTGTGTTAGTGAAAATATTGCTCAAGGAAGGTCATATCTGAATATTGCTATCAGTATATCAGACTGCTTCTTTTTACGATCTTCATTGTTCACAGGAAGTGGGGGAGTTATTTATGTTAATGGTGGATCTTTTACTATGAATATTTCCTACACAATGTTTTATCAGTGTAGTTGTAGTTCTGAAGGTGGAGCAATATCTTACGTTTCTTCAAAATCATTTTTAAACATGATTTGTTCATGTAAATGCTCAGCTACAACAAACTACCAGTTTGCATATCTTAAGTCAAGCTCTAATAATGAATTATTGTATGTATCAATTTCATATTGCTCACATTCTGGAGTTGGAAGCAACGCAATTGTCCTAACCACTGGTTATCAGAAAGCATATTATTCAAATAGTTCATTAAACAAAGTTGTTCAGGCTTCTGGAATGCATTTCTCCACGGCTACATCTTTTGTTAGCTCTTTTTGTACATGTTCAAACAACTATGCATCTAATAGCAAATGCGTTTACTTTTATTCTAACTCAGGAACAATGTCATATGCCAATATTGTCCATAATAATAGTCCAGGACATGGAGTTGTATTTGTTTGGAATGGAGGACCAAAAGTGTATTATTCAATTTTTGATTTGAATGAAAATGCCCTGTTTTGTATCTATGCTGGTACACTTACTGTATCTCATTGTTTAATTTCTCATTCTGGATCATTTTCTGCCTCGAAACCAGTTTCATCATCAATTAATAATACTTTTATTCGTGTTCAAACATATCAAATTCAATTTTATAATTCCCACTATTGCAATGCTGACATCCCATTAATTAAACCGGATCAAACCATATTAAACACCCCTGAAATAACTTTGGAAAAAACAATTGATTCATTAATTATTAACACAAATGAAGAAACACCAATGAGTTCATTTGATCAGACTATTGAAGAAACACCAATGAGTACATTAGATCAGACTATTGAAGAAACACCAATGAGTACATTAGATCAAACGATTGAAGAAACACCAATGAGTACATTAGATCAGACTATTGAAGAAACACCAATGAGTACATTAGATCAAACGATTGAAGAAACACCAATGAGTACATTAGATCAGACTATTGAAGAAACACCAATGAGTACATTAGATCAAACGATTGAAGAAACACCAATGAGTACATTAGATCAGACTATTGAAGAAACACCAATGAGTACATTAGATCAGACTATTGAAGAAACATCTATGAACACATTGGATAATACGATCGAAGAAACACCAATGAGTACGATTGATCAGAGAATGAATATTTCCGATCAGACATCGAACGAATCCAATTTCGAAGCATCTTCCACGACTCTTTTGACTGTTTTATCTGTAATTGTAGCATTAATTGGTTCAACATATGGAATAGGCTTCTTGATGACCAAAAAGATGGAAAGTTCAGATATTAATTCTGAATCATTTGATCATAATTTTCTTGACATCATTTAGTTTTTTTTTTGGAAATAAAAAGACAAAATTATAAAAGTATTTTTTTAACAATGAAAAACATGTGGTTTCTTGTTTGAATCAGATGTATCGAAAAATATTCGGGTTCAGCAAGTATTTTAGAATTTTAAGGTTATTCATGGAAGATGGATTGATTGAATCATGTACCTGAATGAATATTGAATGTATTTTTGTCACCAGAATAATTCCTATTTTCCCTAAATTCTATTATAAATATTTACCTTCAATACACATTTTCTTGATTGAAATGCTGTTATTTTAAATACCCTTGTTCATGGGCACATCATACTCTAGCTAAAAAAGAGGAGATAAATAATTGTTCCACCATTTGATAATTCTCATATGGTTGAATAACTCAACTCATTGTGAATCAAATATAATGGAATTGCACAAATACTGTAAATGAAAGTTCGAAGCAATAACATAAATGTGTTCTTCTCTTTCGTTTTGTGTTTGTACCCATTGCAAAATACCCAAAAGAGCGATTTTCTCTGATCAATGTGTCAAGTCAAGAAACATATCATTTATTATTCTTTTTGGTATCTCATAACAGAATGATCAAAGCTTATAATTTGATTCATTTCTGTACGATGAACATTATCCATACAAATTTTGAGAATTATATAAAGAAAACAGCAATCTTGATCAATTCTTTCAGATTTTCCACATTTTCCATGATTCAATATTCCAGAATGCCAAGCGACAATATTGGATCCAAATATTATTCTAATTTAATAATATATTATATTCTTAAAGATGTACCTTTATATACTACCAATGAATGAGAGTCTTAAAAATCCTTATTCCCAACCAATCCATCCCTGTTCCTCACTTTGCCTATCAAAAGGAAAAACAATGTTATCCATTTTGGTATTCTCTTTCTCTTCTGTCGAAATCTTCTTTTTATCAGCACTTTCCCATTCATTTTCATCATACTTAGATCCAACAACTCCAAAAAATACTGTCCTCTTGTCAACCCCAGCAATTGGTTTCTTTGATTTCAGTTTAACAAACTTACTAGCTTTATTTTGCGAAAGAATAATTCGGGTATAGTCTGTGCATTTTTTGTGAATCTGATTGAACAACTCAGTTTCATTCATTCGAAAATAATTCTCAATATCTGACACTGATAGAGGTCTCTTTGCCCTGATTATTGCTTCTTCAGCCTTGATCCTGAGAATATCACTTAAATGGCTGAGATCAATTCCAACGTTATTTCTCATTTTTTAATCTCTCCTATTCAATTGGAAAATCCCTTTTTCAAAAGTTCAGCATTTTATCTAATTAAGTTTAGAAAAAAATTGATATACATAAAAGAACATTTTATTTGAATTTTGTTGTAAAGTTGTGCTTATAAAGAAAAGTGCACCGAAATTTGTTCAAACCTATGAAATTCATAAAATATTGAGTTAATTATTAAAGGATTTGTTCAATTTCTGTTTCATCCATTACAGGCATATTACCGTTATTCTGGTCAATTGAACTTTGAGAAGGGTGTTTATCATCACTATTGAATTTGTCATCTTCAAATTTTGAATTGGACTTCGGATCTTCATTGTTTTCGAGTAAGTTTGTTAGTGTGCTATTTATCTGAGGAACAAATTCATCTTTGTTGATTGTTTTCTTTGCGTCCTCTTCAATAAAAGAGTCATTTGGGGTTACAGCAGTCTTTTCTTTAGGAATACTTTCGATTTGAGATTCTAAATTGTCAAAGGATTGATTAGCTGATTGCTCAATAAATGAATCATTTGGAAAACCTTGAGGGTCATCATGAACCACATTTTCAGATATAGGTTCAGATTTTGTTCCCAAACAATCTTGTCCAGGAGTATTATCGTCTCCTTTTTGGATATCTTTTGGTGGATTTAAATCCACAATTTCATTTATTACATTTTTTTCAGGATTCATTTCTTTTTCAGAATTATTGTTTTCAATTATTTGTTTGTCATTATTATTCACGTTACAATCTTGTTTGCTATTCATCATCTCAGATTCATTTGCTGACACTATTTCGGATATGTTGGTTTCGGTTAATGTATCTTGATGAATGTTTGGGTCAATTTTTTTACCCAAAACAGTTTTTTGTCGAATTGATGACTTAGATATTTTGTTAATAGGCCTACTTTGATTGGATTGTCTTGTATGATTATTCTCAGGAGAAGACACAATCGCCTTTTTGGGGTAATCAACCATTTTTGGAGGGTTAGAAATGATTGGTGTGGTTTTTTTCTGTGATGCCTCTTTCTTTCTTTTAATTATGATTTCTTCCCATGTTTCCTTGGGTCTCTCTAACTCTGGAAGTAAAATTTGATCTTCTTCTTCACTCAAAAGATTCTCTCCTCTGATTATTTGGTTCACGTGAGTCTTTTTGTGAGAGATGTTTTTTGATGATTCAAGAAACTCTTTTCTCTTATTAAGAACAGAGATTTCTAGGTTTTGATCTGATATAAGAAGATCTTTTTCTTTTGTCCTCCTTTCAAAAAGAAGATTCAACTCTTTTTTGTGTTTCATCAGTAATCTATTCTTTGCAATTTCGTAGTCAGAGAGCAAATGGTTTAAAGCAGCTTCTTTCTCTGCATTGGTTCGGTCAATAATTTCTCTCTTTATTATCGATTCTCTTTGAAAGTCTCGAGCAAGAATTATATTTTTCCGCATCTTTTTAAGCTGAAGCAACGATGGTGATGGCTTTTGATATTTTTTCGGGATCTCTGTCAACCATTTTGTTTCAAATTCTTCGAGCTCTTTCACATGCTTACTTTGGGATATTTTGAATAATTTATCTGTTTCTTTATCAAAATCATCCAAAATGGTTTGGTGCTTTTCTAGTAATCTATTCAACTCTTCGATAACGTCATCAATCTTTGATTTAATCTCTTCTGTGTTGTTTTTATTTTTTGCCAAAATTCCATCAATCGCTTTAGCTTTTGCAAAATCTCTCGTTGAAAAACACTCAATTGTATACTCTTGCAGATACAATATAATATCAGGCGATTTTTCTTTCGGCACAAAACTCATATCATTTTCTTCAATTACTCTTTGAGCCAAAAAAGTAGTTTCTGGGTCAAGTTTTCTCCTCGAAGATTTCTGATGACTCTGATTATTGCCCCGTATTTTTTCTTGAAACTGATCGATATTAATTGTATGTCTCTCAGGGTTTTTTGGAGTAATCTTTCGAGTAATTGTTACTGTTTTGGGTCTGCATCGCATTTAATTGTTAACGAATAGTTTATCGTTACCTTAAATAAACTCAGATCCATCATGGTAAAAAGTGACAAGTTACAAACGATCAATAAACATATCAATTTTTAATATAGTTCATTGCGTTGAAGAACAATCTTGATAATTTAGATAAGATTCTTTTTTAAGTACTGGCTCAATATTGATTAATCTTTGGTAGATTTTGGTTCATTAATATCAAATATGTTCATTAAATGACCAATACAGCATATTAGAATCCCAGGAAAATATTTCCAAAAAGAAAATCACAGCTATTTATTACAAGAGATGTGTTGTTGTTTGTTTAGAACACATCACACGATCAACTATTTTCAATAAATTACAATTGCCAAGGGATTCAAATTCGTCCTCAATTAGCCTGCTTTATATCGGATTAATGCCTGTGTTTTTTGAAACAATTTTAATGACCAGTTTGAATAACATGGGTTCAAATAATCATGGACCATTCTTCATTGATTTTTTTTGGAATTTTCTATCAAGATTAGCATCTATGGCAATAAGATGTAACAATATCAATAGAACAAACTCATTAGCAAATAAAATTGGCAAGGTTTCAGAAATTTATTCGAATTCATCAATATTATTCATAATATTGAACTGTTTTATATGCTAATAATTGCATAAAAGACAAGCGAATCATTAAAAACAGAAATTATTTCCAAAGCTCGAGAATAATAGTATTTTTGCATACCTTTTGAATGATTATTTGAGTTAATTAGCAGCTATTTTTATGAGTTCATCAATATCAAATAATATCACGATTGATATTGAGTCTCATTTGATTACTCTTGTTCAAAGATCCTCAAGTTACAGACTGCTTTTAAGCAAACCAAGTAAGAAAACACCTCTGGAACATGAGGATTATCCTTCTTTGCAATTGGGGCATAAACAAATATTTCTTCCAATATCTTAAAATGATCAAATATTATGTGAATTTGATGAATCTGTTGCAAATTGCGCATTTATATTATTATTATGTTTTGGATCAACATTTGAGAATATCAATAAATCCACATTAAAACCTAAAAAAATGAAACATAACATTACATTAATTGATCTTATTACTCTAATTTTCTATTTGTCTGATATGATCCTAATGATTTCAGTTCAATTGTAATCAAAGAACTTGAAATCATTGATTTTTAGATTCAGTCTTTTGTTGAAAACCAAGGATAGTGATCATCAAATTCATGATTTTGAAAAAGATTTAACTTCCTCGAGCAAAGTTATTAGTTATATTACAAAATCATGAAAATATCATCATATAATATTACAACAGAGGGCACTGACTATTTTGCAAAAATTCGACAATCCCTAAAGATTTTGTTTAAAAATATCAAGATTTAATCAGTAAAGCTGAACAATCGAAGGAGGAGGAATGGCCCTTCAAATCATTCGTGACTATCATAATTCGACCATTGTTGTTCCTGGTATCGAAATTACCATATTATTAAAAATTCTTAATGATTCAAAATCTCTCATTTCTTCAATTATCTATGATGATGATTTAAACCAGAATACATTTACTAAATTCGGTATCACATCATCTGAAAATTCTTTTAGAGAAAAAATCATGGAATATTATTGCAATGTAGTCGCTCGAATGTTCAAACTATTCTATAATGAATTTAAAAACCAAATTCATAACTCTGTAACAACACACGAATTTTTTTTTCCGAGTTATTCTTATCTAATCAATAGAAAATTATTTACGAACACTTTTGCCAGTTTACACAATTTATTTATTAAATGGAGCCTGAAAATCAATATTTGGCCCAAAAAAAGATTATGGGTTTTCACAAAGATAATCAAAACACTCCTACTCCTACTGTAATGACTCATGAGTGCACACCTCCTAGGGTTAATGTCGAGTTTGATCCTGTTGAAAACACCATTTCTATTCTTACCAATTCTTCTTTGCAATTAGGTAATGTGTTATTATTTGAGAATATTATAATTCCATGGTGTCAAGATATTCTGATTAATGGTCCTGCTATTACTAATGTTGTTTTTGACTTAACTAAATGGAAAATATTATACGTCGATTGTCTGGAGATTCAAATGAAAATGGTTCGTGACATAATAACAATTTATCATGGAATAATCGATTATGAATCATATATTGGATCATCAAAAGAAAATATTCGAATGTTTTATGCCAGTTTTGGAGCGAAGAATTATAAGGATTATGAAAACTATCAGTATTTGTCTATAAGATATACTTCTTATTCAATATTTGATTATATTCTAAAAGAAACATTGGATTGTAGAGACCTCACATTTCCTTGTCTTTCATTTCGTATTAAAAGTCTTTTGAAATTCTTAAATGAAGGAAGGGTTCAATTTGAGAAATCAGTCTGTGATATGCCAGTTATTGAGATGATAGATC
>Ga0074193_1002583_pt1 | contig 15874 bp, 21 predicted proteins | sample EPASupsiteHSE605_FD_64523 | JGI IMG/M metagenome (GOLD analysis project Ga0074193, IMG submission 64523) | Bioremediated contaminated groundwater from EPA Superfund site, New Mexico - Sample HSE6-05 | ecosystem: Environmental > Aquatic > Deep subsurface > Groundwater > Contaminated ... | reverse complement strand
GTTCTGGGATACTGCTAGAAAAAATCGACCGAACAAAAGTAGGGGTAATTTGGACGTCAGGGATGGGCGGTCTCACAACCATTGACGAACAGTTGATCGAATACGGGGGAGGGCGCGGAAAGCCTCGGTTCTCCCCATTTTTCGTACCCAAGATTATCTCGGATATGAGCGCGGGTCTGATTTCCATCAAATACGGATTTCAAGGTGTAAATTTTGCGACGGTTTCTGCTTGCGCATCTTCCACCAATGCCCTTGCTGATGCTCTTATGTATATCAGGCTTGGCAAGGCCGACATGATTATTGCTGGCGGAGCCGAAGCGGTGATCACGGAATCAGGCGTGGGAGGCTTCAATGCCATGAAAGCTCTGTCAGAGCGGAATGAATCGCCTGAGACGGCTTCGCGGCCTTTCGACAGCTCGCGAGACGGTTTTGTTATTGGTGAGGGTGCAGGTGCGCTTGTTCTGGAAGAATTGGAGCACGCCTGGTCGCGCGGTGCGACCATTTATGCGGAAGTTATCGGTGCAGGGTTGTCAGCCGATGCCTACCATATGACAGCGACCCATCCTGAGGGAGATGGTGCATATCTCGCCATGAAGAATGCTCTTGCGGATGCGCAGATTGGCCCTTGGGAAGTAGATTACCTCAATGCACACGCCACATCCACACCTCAAGGCGACCTCAGCGAGATAAGGGCGATTTCACGCCTATTCGGCGATCATTTGCCACGGTTATCAATCAGCGCTACCAAATCAATGACCGGCCATCTGCTAGGTGCTGCAGGGGCAATTGAAGCGATTGCCTGCGTGAAGGCTATTCAGGATGGTGTTGTTCCCCCGACAATCAATACTGAAATCATCGATTCGAATGTTCCTTCCAGTGCGGACTTAACACTCAAGGAAGCGCGGAGCCGAACGATTGATATCGCTATGAGCAATACTTTCGGATTTGGCGGGCATAACGCTATAGTTATTTTCAAGCGACTTGTTTAAGGGTTGGCATTACTTAACGCTATGGAGAAAAACCGGAGGAAGGAATGATCACTGAATATCCTGATGAAGTAGTAGCAGATGCAGACTACTCTCAGTTTTTTCAAGACGCGGAATTCAAAACCAGATATCCCGACCTGGAGTTGCCTCCTCACAGCTTCATTTTGTCGAAAGCTAAAATCATTTCCTTTGAATCTGGCAGTAGTATTGTGCTTGCATTTCCCGTGTGCGACAACCAGACCAATCCAATTGGCACGCTCCAGGGCGGTATTCTATGCAGCTTCTTCGATGATGCCTTCGGGACGCTGTCATTTGCTTCTGTTCGTAAACCCTGTGTATCGATTGATTTAAATGTAAATTTCACTCGAACCGTGAAGCCCGGGGAAACGGTAACTATTCGCGCGGAATTGAAAGCCAAGACCAGAAAAACATTGCACCTTTACGCAGAGGCATTCAATGGCAACCGGAAGCTTGTTGCGACAGCGACAAGCAACCTGATGGTGTTTGAATAGTAGCGGGAAGTTCGAGCCTTGCTGATTGTATTCTCGTGAGGCCTTAGTGTTGACGAAAGGGTTACGTTACCATGTCAAATTTGAACGAGCACCCGACAGTAAAGCGTTACAATGAATCGGATAGTGTTTCTAGACCCCGCCAGTCCCTGAGTATGTCTTCGAGAACACTCCGACAAATGTGCCTAGACGTAGGTGCCGATGATGTTGGGTTTGTCGAGGTCGGACGGCCTGAGCTTGCAGATCAAAGAGGCGATATTCTGGGAATGTTTCCGTGGACCAAAACGCTCATTTGTCTTGTCGGGCGTATCAACCGTGAAAATCTTAGAAGCCCTGCCAGGTCGATAGCTAGTCTTGAGCTGCACAAAGCAGGTGAACTGCTGAGTGGCGCAGCCCATAAACTGACCAGAGCTCTTGAGCGTATGGGGGGGCGAGCAGTTACACCGGCAATTGGGTTTCCAATGGAAATGGACCAGTGGCCAGGAAAGATGCATGTTGTGTCGCATAAGCCCGCTGCGGTCGCAGCAGGACTTGGCAAGATGGGACTGCATCGGAACGTCATACATCCGACTTTTGGCAGTTTTGTGTTGCTCGATACCGTGCTTGTTGATGCAGAGCTGGATGAATACAGCAGCCCCTTGGACTTTAATCCTTGTATTGATTGCAAGCTCTGCTCATCAGTCTGTCCGGTCGGTGCCATTGCCCCTGATGGGTTCTATAATCCAGTTAACTGTCTTACGCACACCTATCGGGAACTAGCCGGTGGATTCACAAATTGGGTTGAAAATATTGCTGACAGTAAAAGTTCGAGCGATTACAGGGCCAGGGTAAGCGATGCGGAAACTGTATCCATGTGGCAAAGCTTGGCGAAGGGACCATGTTACAAGTCCGTTTATTGTATGGCGGTCTGTCCTGCGGGAGATGAGGTGATCCCGCAGTATCTTGAAGACAAAAGGAAGTTCATCGAAGACGTTGTCAAGCCACTTCAAAAGAAGGACGAGCCCGTCTATGTTCTTCCGGCTTCCGACGCCGAGAGCCATGTGGCGAAATCGTTCCCGCACAAGAAGGTAAAACGCGTAGGCAATGGCGTAAGACCACCGTCGGTTGCTTCTTTTCTCGCCGCCATGCCCCGAGCGTTTCAACGCAATAAGTCAGACGGACTGAATGCTACATACCATTTCTCATTTTTTGGGAAGGAGGAACTCACCGCCACGGTTACTATTAAAGACAAAGCTATTGTAGTGAATCATGGGCTCGTAGGTGTAGCTGACGTGATGGTATATTCCGATTCGAAGGCTTGGTTACGGGTGCTTCATAAGGACAGCAGTATGATTAAGGAGATTATCTTTCGTAGAATTCGTGTCAAAGGTCCGTTGAATTTGTTTAAGGCTTTCGGCAGGTGTTTTGCCTGACACCGGAATCAACCTATAAGATATTTACCTTGACAAAATAGACCAGGTGGTCTAGTAAGTAATTATGGAAAAGAAAGATACCAGAAGCGAAATTATCAGGATTGGTACGGAACATATTTCCCGCCAGGGTTTCAACAGCACAAGAATTGATGCCGTCTTGCTGGAAGCGGGCGTTCCTAAGGGCTCATTCTATCATTACTTCAAAAGCAAGGAAGATTTCGGCCTGGCAGTGATTGACCACTTTGCAGAGCGTTTTGAACAGCGTCTGGACACCTTTTTAAATGATGAGGAAGTTACTCCGCTCAACCGTATTCGCAACTTTCTGGAAAGTGCTTTAATACGCATTACGCAGAACCAGTGCAGCAAGGGCTGCCTGATCGGAAATCTTGGACAGGAGTTGGCTGACCTCAATGAACGTTTCCGGGATCGGTTAGACGAGATCTTCAATTTGTGGAAAGCACGTTTTATTGATTGTTTGCGGGAGGCGCAAGCCGCTGGTGAAGTTTCGGCAGAAATTGATCTTGATGTGATGGCTTGCTTTATCCTCTCCGGTTGGGAGGGTGCAATCCTGCGGGCCAAGGTTATGAAATCTCCGCAACCGATGAAAGGTTTTATTGAAGTGCTTTTTACCTCTTTGCTCCGATAATGTCGTTTTTTTAACGGGCTACTAGGCGACTAGTCTACTACAATACATCGAAGACTGGTGCTATCCAACATTCATGTTTTGCTGGGTGCTCACGCCGTTGAAGGATGAGGGGGGCCGTTTGCAGGAAGGTTCAGTCATAGTGATGATGTTTTGCCTGATTATGGCAGCAGCTGTCGGGTTGATTTCGTATGCCGTGCGACTGTCCATAAAATACCGGCATATCGAGCGAGATATGCGGTGCGTTTATCGAGGCGTTGTCTATGACGTCATGGAAATCGTATCTGATCAAGATGACTGGTTCAAACGGAGTGTGAGGCTTCGCCATGAAGAATATCCCTATTACATCAACGTGCTAATTTCGGAAGTACATACTGTCCGTGGATCATGGACATGAAGTTAACATGCAAAGGAGGAAGTGATGAAAGTACTCGGCATATCGGGGAGTCCACGGAAGGATCATTCAACTGACAGACTGGTCAAGGAGGTCTTGAACGCAATCGGTGTCGAGACGGAATTCGTCTCGCTGGCAGGAAAGAGAATTGGTCCTTGTATCGCCTGTCTCGGCTGCGTCAATGACAATGTCTGTAAAGTCAATGACGACATGCAGAGTCTGCGGCAAAAAATTGTTGAGGCAGATGCCTATGTGATCGGGGCTGCTAATTACTACTCCATGCTCAACGGGTTGTCTCACTGTTTCCTGGAACGGTTTTACCAGTTCCGTCATCAGGAAGGAAAGGCACTTGCGGGAAAACTTGGCATTGCGGTGGGGGTCGGTGGGAGTTCCGGTGTCAAGACGGTCGAGAACATCAAAACATTCTTCGAGTACAACGATATCGATTTTGTCGGAGCGGTCTCGGGACAGGGTGCCGCCAGCTGTTTCAGCTGCGGTTATGGTGAAGCGTGCAAGGTCGGTGCTGTTCACATGTTTTTTGAGCCGGGTACCAAAGTGACCCCCGATATTATCCCCAATCTCGACAAACAGCCGGATGTGATGCAACAGGCACGGTCAATGGGAACGAAACTTGGTGAACGTTTGCGAGGTGTTGGGGACGCAACGTAGGAAGTTACAGGATAAATATACAAGGGGGCTTCACTATGAAATTTGAAGACTTTGCAGCAAAGAAGATACTGGAGAGCACGCATGAAGGCGACCATTTGACAGACCGGGAAAAGCAACTAATCGGCCTTGCCGTGAGTGTGACACGCGGCTGCATCGCTTGCAGTGGCAGCCGTATCAAACGAGCACTGGAGAGCGGCATTCCCTGGGATACGCTGGTTCAGGCGATAGATGTTGCGTCCGCCGTGAACGCCGGTGTAACAACCGCCATTGCCCTTCAGGGTATCAACAAGGAGGGGCTCGATTCTACCTGCGTGGGAGGCGCCTGTACCGTTCCCTGATGATCATGTGCTGTCAATCGGCATTTTGCCTGAAAAAGGAGGCAACAGAATGAGTCTTGTTACGATCAACCATAATAACTGCCGGAGAGATGGCAGTTGCAGAGCTGTCTGTCCGTTGGACCTCTTTACCCTGGACGGAGAGGGGTTCCCGGCTTTTCGGGAAGGCGCGGATTCAAGTTGCCTTGCTTGCGGCCATTGTGTCGCGGTCTGTCCGCAAGACGCGGTCCAACACGGGAGAATTTCCCAAGCCGACTCTCCCCTCATTGATCGGTCCCTTGAATTACAACCAGGTGCATTGGTGCAACTCCTCAAGAGTCGTCGCTCCACTCGGGAATTCCGCAAGGAACCGGTTTCAGATGAAACAATAAAGACTCTGATCGATGCTACCCGTTGGGCTCCCACTGCTGTGAACCGCCAATCGATTAGATGGCTAGTGGTCAGAAACGCAGCTGAGGTAAATCATCTGGCCAGCATGGTCATCGACTGGCTTCGACAATCAGGTGGGGCATCCCGATACGCTTCTTTCATTGACCCTTGGGAACAGGGACGTGACATGATTCTGCGTGGCGCGCCTCACCTGGCAGTTACCTTCGCCCCGAACGATTGGAACTGGAGTCAGGTGGACTGCGCCATTGCACTAACCAACTTTGAGATTGCAGCTGTGGCGCACGACATCGGCAGTTGCTGGGCGGGGCTACTGATGTGGGCCGCCCGTGAGCACACGCCACTCCGGGAAGCGCTCGGCATCCCGACAGAGCATGAGGTTTACGGAGCAATGATGTTCGGCTTCCCCAAATATCAATACCGCAGGATCCCGTACCGCCATGAAGCGAGGGTAGAGTGGCGTTAGCATCTGACGAACTCTCCGAGAAAGGAGGTGATAGCCATGTTGAGGAAACGGTACCAACTGAGGGCAATTGCCCATTGCAAAGAAGGCTGCTGACTCCTGTCCTGGGCATGACGTTAAACTGCCCGCCAGCTCCTAATTAACGTTTGAGCAGTAGATATTCAGAGGGGTGCCATGGAGGAGATAATCCGCAACGAGATCCGCCGCTTTGTTTCGGAGAGCGGAGATAACCGTTTCGCTGGAAATGATGACCGCTACTTTGACGAACCGCTGGTCGGCTTCGCAGCTGCTGATGACCCTCTGTTCATTCAGTATAAGGAGATAATCGGTGACTTTCACCTGACGCCGCAGGAGCTTATGGCAGATGACCTGCCGGAGCGGTTCCGGGGAACTGTCATCTCCTGGGTCCTGCCAATTACCGCAACAACCCGCAAGAGCAATCGCATGGAGACGCACTATCCCTCCCTGAAGTGGGCACAGACTCGGAGTTTTGGTGAAGATTTCAACTGTATTCTCCGAAGGCACATTGAATACTTCCTAACTGGCCTAGGCTATCAGGCAATTGCCCCCCAACTGCATCCTTCCTGGCGGGGCTTGCCGGATTCGCCGGCCGGCATCGCGTCAACCTGGTCGGAGCGTCATGTCGCCTATGCGTGCGGACTCGGTACCTTCAGTCTCAGTGACGCCCTTATCACCCCGAAAGGGATTGCTCATCGGTGTGGCAGCGTTATTACCAACCTGAAACTTACTCCTTCACTTCGCCCTTATCCCGATCACAGGTGCAACTGTCTCTTCTTCCGGGAAGGGAGTTGCGGACTCTGTATGACAAGGTGCCCGGTTGGCGCCATAACCCCAATGGGACATGACAAGGCGAGATGTCGTGAGTATGTGTATGGCGAAGCCCCCAAAGTGGTTGGTGAGCTCTACGGGATTCCCCACACCGGTTGCGGTCTCTGTCAGACCAGGGTGCCGTGCGAGGCCGGCATTCCTGTCCGTTCCAAGCTTGAGGGATACTGAAATGTCCGTTTTAACAAACCATGCATTTCATATTCATACGAATACTTCGCATGTCCTAACTGAGATAGAGCAGGCAGTTCACTCTTTCTTTCCCATTTCGATTGAAATGGGTGCAAAGGTTCGAGCATATGACGGCATATCCGTCAGCATCTCCAAACCGTTGGCTCAAAACATCAATCACAAGAGCTGTGCTTTCGGCGGGAGTATATCCGCCCTGGCGATTCTGAGCGGTTGGAGTTTGCTCTATTTGAAGTTGAATGAGCTGGGGATTCCGAACCAACTGGTAATTCAAAAGTCAGAATTCAATTTCCTACGGCCAATAAATTCCGATTTCGTGGCAGTTGCATCCATGCCTTCGAACAGTTCATGGGAAAAATTTCTGCGAGCTCTCAACAGACATGGGCGATCGAGGATTTCGATCCACTCCGAGGTAAAATATGAGTCCGGACTCGGTGGGGTGCATAATGGAGTGTATGTGGCTGAGAGAACGGATTAAGGGGTATGGAATGAGCTATCAAGCCATCATGGCGACCACAGACGACAGCGGATTAGGAACAATTACCCTGAATCGCCCTGAGCGACGTAATGCGATTTCCATCCTGATGAGGCAGGAAATATCTGACTGTCTGTCAACGTGGCAAGCTGACGATAGGGTAGGGTGCGTTATTATAACTGGTGCAGGGAGTTCCTTCTCAGCGGGGTTCGATCTGGATGAATTCAAGCAGGTGGAACGCCATGCCGAGTTGTTGTCATCTTCTTCCCGATATCATCTCGACCTGTGGAATTTCCCCAAGCCAACCATTGCAGTGATAAACGGACCAGCAATGGGAGGCGGCTTTGATTTGGCCTGTTTCTGCGATATCCGGATTGCCGCCATATCAGCCGCTTTTGGCCATCCCGAGATCAAATTCGGCGCGCCGCCCCTCTACACACCATTGTGCCGGATCGTGGGGGATGGGTATGCCCGCGCTCTCTGTCTAACTGGACGAAGGATTGACGCCGCAGAGGCGATGAGGATCGGACTGGTCACTGCGGTGCATGAGGTGGAACATCTGCCTGAAGAGACCGGCAAGTTGGCTGCTGCGATCCTGGAGTCGCCTGCCGATGCTTTGCGCTATCTGAAGCACACCTTCGTAGCCGATTGCGGCAGCTTTGAGGAATCTTTCGCTCTTGAGCACGACCGCGCCTTTTGCGAGGTCCTCCTGAAAAAATTCGGGAGTTGAAGGGAGGGGACATGGATACTGCGTTCACGGGATTTTCTCCTAACAGCTTAGCGTTCTTTGAAGGGCTGGCGGCCAATAACAACCGGGCATGGTTCGAGGCGCACAGAGATGAGTATGAGGACTATCTGATGGAACCGCTCAGGGCGCTGGTGAGCGACCTGGCCGCGCCGATGCTGTCCATTGATCCCGATTTGATCACGGTTCCGGCAGTGGACAAGACCATATCCCGCATCTACCGGGACACCCGCTTTTCACGCAACAAGTCTCCCTACAAGACCCGTCTCTGGATCTCCTTCAAACGCTTGAGTCCTGACTGGAAAACCGCACCCTGTTTTTTCTTCGAGATCAGCGCCGACGGCTACCGCTACGGTATGGGATTTTACAGCGCTTCCAGGGAGACCATGGATAACCTGCGGCGGTTTATCGAGACAAAGCCGGCCGAGTTTCGGAACAGCGTAGCTTGTCTGGAAGGGCAATCCGGTTTTATCCTTGAGGGGGAATGTTACAAACGCACCCTGAATCCGACTCTGCCGGAGGAGCTGCAACAGTGGCACCAGCGTAAAAACGTCTATCTGATCTGCAACCGGCCGATCGATGGGCGACTCTTCACCCGTGGGGTATTTGAGGAACTGAGGGATGGGTTTGCTTTGCTCAAACCGGTGTATGAGCTGTTGTGGCGGCTTAAATGAACTTGTTTCCATAGATCAATTTTCGTAAGCGATAAAGTATTTGACAAATATATTTAGCAAGCTAAATATTAAGTTACAAAATAAACCGTCCGAGGCCATCCGAATGTTCGATATTGTTGATTTGCCCGACCGTGCCACCCTCGCCAAAGTGGCGGAGCGCTACCCCGATATGGATATCCCGGCTCTGGAAACCTGGCTTACCCTGATGAGCGTCTCCGATGACTGTATGGACGACCTGGATCAGTTCTTGGCCGGTCACAATCTGTCGCAACGCAAGTTTTTTGTCCTGATTCTATTGATGCGCAACCCTGGCGGGCTCAAGGTGTCGCAACTGGCCGAGGGAACCAGTGTTTCCTGTCCTACCATGACTGGCGTTGTGGATGGTCTTCTCAACGCCGGGTTGGTGACCCGTGAAACCGACGAGCAGGACCGAAGGGTTTTTGTGGTGGGAATCACCCCGGCTGGGCAGGAACTGCTGGACCAGGTAATGCCCGAACACTATCGCAGGATCAATAAGATTATGGTCTGCTTGGACAGTGAGGACCGGACGCAGTTGAAAATAATTCTGACTAAGGTTCGTGCCGGCCTGGAAGCAGCCCGCAACGTATGACCGAGAGGAGCTTGAATTATGGAACAGAGAATATTGGGAACGCAGGTATTGACCGTATCCGCTCAAGGTCTGGGCTGCATGGGGATGTCGGACTTCTATGGCCAGCTGGATGAGGCTGAAGCCACCGCGACCATCCACCGAGCCCTGGAACTTGGCGTAACCTTTCTGGACACGGCCGATGCCTATGGACCTTTTACCAACGAGGAGCTTGTGGGAAGAGCAGTACGTGGCAAACGTGACCAGGTGATCATTTTCACCAAATTTGGTATCCAGCGTAGCGCCGACCCGGCATTCCGTGGGATCTGCGGACGTCCCGAGTACGTTCGCTCTGCCTGCGACCGGTCGCTCAAACGGCTTGGAACCGATCATATCGACCTCTATTACCAGCACCGTGTCGATCCCGACGTACCGATAGAGGAAACTGTCGGGGCGATGGCCGACCTGGTGAAAGCCGGCAAGGTGCGCTTCATCGGCCTCTCCGAGGCAGGTCCGGTCACCATCCGCCGCGCCCATGCCGTGCACCCCATCAGCGCCGTGCAGAGCGAGTACTCTCTCTGGAGCCGCGATCAGGAAGATGATGTTCTTCCTGTGCTGCGGGAATTGGGTATCGGTTTCGTGGCCTACAGTCCGTTGGGGCGCGGCTTTCTGACCGGGCAGATCACGCGCTTTGAGGATTTTGCCGAGGACGATTACCGCCGTACGTCACCCCGTTTTCAGGGAGAAAATTTCGCCAAGAACCTGGAACTTGTGGAGCGGGTCAAGGCTATCGCCGCAGCAAAAGGCATTACCGCCGGGAAAATTGCACTCGCCTGGGTACTGGCTCAGGGTGAGGACATCGTGGCGATCCCCGGCACCAAGCGGAGAAAATATCTGGAAGAGAATGTCGCAGCAACGGATGTTGTTCTCTCTGCTGATGAACTGGCAGCTATCGAAAAGGAATTGCCTAGAGGGGCGGTTGCCGGGGAACGGTATCCGGCGGCCATGATGGGACTGCTCAAACGCTGATCGCGTCTTCACAAAAGGAGTGAAACAATGAAAGCCATTATTACGTCTGGATATGGTGGAGCAGATCAACTTTCGCTGCGTGATGTTCCTGAACCAACAGAAGAAAATCATGAGATTTTGCTGGAGGTTCATGCGGCAGGGGTCAACCCGGTTGACTGGAAGATTCGTGAAGGGTAACCTGAAGGACTTTCTGCCGTACACATTTCCGCTCATACTGGGGTGGGAAGCGGCCGGAATCGTGCGGCGGGTAGGTGAGGCGGTCACCCTGTTCAAGCCGGGTGATCCGATCTTCGTTCTGAACGAATTCACGCGTCCCGGCTGCTACGCCGAGTTCGTTACCGTGGATGAACGTAATGCCGCCATCAAACCCGGTAATATCAACTTCGTCGAGGCGGCATCGTTGCCATTGGTAGGGTTGACGGCCTGGCAGGCGCTTGTTGATGCTGCAAATATCTCGGAAGGAAAGAGGGTACTGATCCACGCCGGGGCAGGAGGGGTGGGCAGTTTTGCCATTCAGTTGGCCAAGGCCAGAGGAGCCTGGGTCGCAACAACGTGCAGTGCTGCGAACATCGCGTTCGTGAAGGAACTGGGAGCCGACGAGGTTATAGATTACACCAAAGAGGATTTTACTGCTCTGCTGAAGGAGATGGACATAGTTTTGGACACCATGGCCGGCAAGGTATACCGCGACAGTTTCAAGGTGATGCGCAGAGGAGGAGTCATCGTCTCGCTACTGGAAGAGCCAGACCAGGAGCTGACCGCAGCCTATGGTGTACGGGCAGAGCATGTTCTCGTAAAACCCAACAGCCGACAGCTGGCAGAGATCGGCAGATTGATCGAGTCAGGTTCAATTCAGCCGGTTGTAAAGCAGGTCTTTCCACTTGAAGAGGTCAGGGAAGCCCACAACAGGAGCCAATCCGGGCACACGGTGGGTAAAATAGTGCTGAAGATGAAAGAATAGCGAGGCTACTTTAACTTGGAAGGCGGAGGTGATTCGAAGATCACCTGAAGACTGGGATGTCAGCGATTCCTGATTGTCCGAACCACTGAAATCGACAAGATGGATATGCTGTCAGGGCAGAGAGATACAAGCATCACGCCGTGCTTCAACTATAACCGTCCCTTTGCGGCTTATGACGAATTCTTCCTGGGGTTGTAAGAAGTAGTCAATCGGGTCTCCGGCCTGTGTCAGCCATATTACTCCTTCTTCGCAGCGAATGAGACTACCCCGACATTTCACCTTGAATCGCAAAGCCTGCATTTTTTGGAAGACGTATGATCGTCATGGTTACGCTTTCTGTTGTTGATGACACCACAGTATAGGTCAGGACAACTGAACGAAACAGATGCAATATCAGTTTTAACTCACCGGTATAATTGCTGGTTTTACAGACTGTCCCGTAGGGTTTTGAGTGAAACTGTATCTGTACTGCTAGTCTGGGAGGAAATACAATGGCGACCATGGAATCGGTGCCTCAAGGAAAAACTCTCTTATATGAGCAGGTGGCAGAGCGGGTTTCAGCAATGGTTTCCCAGGGAACATTTCTGCCCGGAGATCGTCTCCCTTCGGTACGAAGCCTGAGCCAGCAGCTCAAGATGAGCAAGTCCACCGTCATGGAAGCGTATGCCATGTTGGAAGATCGAGGGGTAGTGACTGTTCGACCACAGTCGGGATACTACGTTTGCCCGCCTGCGCAAAATGCGCTCCGGGAGTCTGGAGTGAACCTTCCCGTCCTGCGCCCTACCACCGTGACCACTGGAGAACTTGCCCTGATGGTTTTCCACGACTCCACCGATTCACGGCTCATTCAACTTGGAGCTGCGATACCCGACATTGAGAATTTGCCTGTTGATCGACTCAATCGCATGCTGTCGAAAGAAGCTCGCCGCTACAGGCAACAGAGCCTTGCGTATGGACGTCCTGCCGGGTGCCCACGACTGCGGACACAAATTGCCAGGAGAATGATGACAGCTGGATGCTCCTTTTCTCCAGACGACATCTTTGTCACTAACGGCTGCACCGAAGCCATAACCATCGCACTACGCGCCGTCTGTAATCCGGGTGACACCGTAGCCGTCGAATCGCCAATGTTCTACAACACGCTGCAAATCATTGCCTCCCTCGGCTTAAAAGCGCTGGAGATACCGGCGCATCCGTCGTTGGGGCTCAATGTGGAGACACTGCGCTTTGTCCTTGAGTCTAATATTATCAGTGCATGCGTGGTAATCAGCAATTTCAGCAACCCCTTGGGAAGCCTTATGTCCGATAATGCCAAGGAAGAACTGGTTCGGCTTCTCGCCAGTCACAATATTCCGCTCATAGAAGACGATATCTATGGGGATTTGAGTTTCAGTAACAAACGTCCAACGGTGGCCAAATCCTTTGACAACAACGGAATGGTGCTGCTCTGCTCTTCGTTCTCAAAGACAATCGCTCCCGGCTACCGCATCGGCTGGATGGCACCCGGACAGTTTGCGTCGCGAGTTGAGAAGCTAAAAGCGGTATCGAGTCTTAACACTTCGGTCCCCCCACAGCTTGCCATTGCCGAATACCTTGACAATGGCGGGGACGAGGCTCATCTGCGTCGACTCCGCCCCATTTATGCCAAGCAGATTGCAGCACTCAGTCTTGCGGTAGGAAGACATTTCCCCGAAGGGACGAGAACTTCCCAGCCGGAGGGGGGATTTGTGCTCTGGGTGGAGATGCCTGAAACCATTGATTCGGTCAAACTGTACGAGCAGGCACGGGAGCACGGCATAACATTCGCCCCTGGACCGATCTTCTCGGCGCAGCCGGGTAAATTCCGCAACTACCTCAGGCTCAGTGCGGCATTCTGGTCGGACAAAATAGCCGAAGGCGTAGCCCAGTTAGGCCGCTTTGCAATGGAAATGCATTCGGGACAACTGGGTCAAAGTCCGCATTAGAACTTGTGAGGATCGCGTGACTGACAACTAGACCACACAAACCATTGTCCGGGTGGACGAGCGATAAGAAAGGAAAAACAATGAAGCGTGCGCTGCTGATTATCGACGTGCAGAACGAATATTTTACTGGGAAGCTTCCGGTGACTCATCCGGCTGGGAGCCTGGAAAACATCTGCAAGGCAATGGATGCTGCAGCAGCTAAGGGTATACCGGTCATCGTTGTGCAGCATACCGTGACTGCGCCGGACCGCTTCGTGTTCCGGAAGGAAAGCAGGGAATGGGCGCTTCATCCAGAGGTGGCGAAACGTCCCAGCAGTCTCTTGATCGAGAAAACCCTGCCGGGGAGTTTTACAGACACGAACCTGGAAGCGTGGCTCAAAGAGAGGTATATCGATACTGTGGTAATAAGCGGCTACATGACCCAGATGTGCTGCGACACCACGGCCCGCCAAGCGTTCCACATGGGGCTCGGGGTGGAGTTCCTCTCGGACGCCACCGGCACTCTTGCTATTATCAATGATGCCGGCTCCGTTACCGCGGAGGAACTGCACCGGGCAATCCTGGTCACCCAAGGGGCTCTTTTCAGCAAAGTAATAACGACCGTTGAGTGGATAAAGGGTCTTGAGAAGGACAACGGCTAACTATACCCACCTTATTGAAGCAGCCGGTACCTGGTGCCTGCGGTTAAGTTCGGCCTGGTTTCGTTCAATGCATACAGAATCGCGGATAGTTGAAAGTTGGAGGAAGAACAAATGGCAGAATATCAGAGCAAATGGCAGACAAACGAATTGGCGGTAGCGTTTCTTCAGGGTGTTCGCGGTGCGATTCCCGCTGCCGGCCTGCAACTGGAACTGATTGACTATATCGTCCGCTCATGGCTCCCGCATCCACGTTGCATACTTGACCTGGGATGCGGCGACGGTACTTTAGGTCGCTTTCTTCTTGATCGGTACCCGGATGCCCAGGTGATTTTTGCCGATTTCTCCGATCCCATGCTAGAGGCGGCTCAAAAGCAGATCGAAAACAGAGTGCGAGCTTCGATAATTAAAGTAGATTTCTCTTCGCCTTCTTGGATGGATTCGATTGGTTTTCTTGAATCAATAGATGTGGTGGTATCGGGCTTCGCCATTCACCATCAGCCCGATTGGCGGAAAAAAGAGCTGTACTCGGAAATCTACACTCTGTTGGGCGATGGAGGCGTTTTTCTCAACCTGGAGCATGTAGCATCGTCAACACCGGCAGGTGAAGACCTTTTCGACAATTATTTCGTCGACCATCTTTACGCTTTTCACCGAGCCAACGACCCGTCGAAGTCGCGGGAGGAAATCGCTCATGAACATTACAACCGTCCGGACAATGCCGAGAATATCCTTGCACCGGTTCAGGATCAGTGCGCATGGCTTCGTGAGATTGGATTTGCGGATGTTGACTGTTTCTTCAAGGTCTTTGAGTTGGCACTGTTCGGCGGGAGGAAACCGGCCCGAGTTAAACCAAGGGATTGATCGCACCTTATTTGGAGAAAACGCCTATGCCTATACGGAGGCAAGCCAGTTTGCCTCTTGGAAGTCCAGAGTAACTGTATGCTGTCAGATCGATGGGATAAGTTTATTTTTGTCCGCTATCCTCAACGCCGCAACTTGCTTGCAATTATTGAAAGCGATGAATTTGTAAAAGGACAGACTCACAGAGATGCCGGTTTGGAACGTGTTGCAATCTTTATGGGAAGAGAAGCATAACGCATGCCGCCAAGGAGAGACGATATGATAGTGAAATCTGTCGATGGTCATCGAAGAAATTTTCTCGGAGTGGACTTTGTCGTTCTGGCGTGCGGGCAAGACACCATGATCGCGAAGATGCTGTACAAATCAGGGGATCGGGTTCCGCCTCACAAACACCCGAATGAGCAAAGCGGATACGTGCTTTCGGGGCAATACCGGGTTTGCTTCGGCGAATTCAATCGGGTGATTGGCCCCGGCGACTCTTATTCCATTCCAAATGATATGGAGCATAGTATCGAAATCATTGAGCCGGGCGAGATAGTGGATTGTTTCTCGCCTCCCAGGGAGGATTATCGGTGATGCTGATCGAAGGCATCGTGTGGCGGTATCCGGGACCAGGGGGCTGGTATTTTGTCACTGCCGGCGACACGATCACAAGTTTTATCAGGAAGAGTGGCATTGTCACCAAGGTGGGGCGGGGATTTGTGGCGGTTTCTGCGCGTATCGGCACCACCGAATGGCAGACAACCCTTTTCCCGGACAAGGAGAAGGGGTATCTGATCGCGATCAAGGCTGACGTGCGCAAGAAAGAGCGCATCAAGGAAGGGGATGCGGTCTGTATTGAGATAATAGTTCAATGAGCAAGGCCGAACGACTTTTTCACCTGGTTACTCTCCTCCGCTCCCGGCGCACCGCCATGACGGCAGAGGTCATCGCCGATACCATGGGGGTCTCGGTGCGTACCGTCTACCGGGACGTGCAGGCCCTTACCCTCTCCGGTGTCCCCATCGACGGAGAACCGGGGGTGGGGTACCTGCTTCGCCCCGGCCGCCATCTGCCGCCGCTCATGTTCACCCCCGACGAGGTGCAGGCGCTGATGGTGGGGAGC
>Ga0074193_1002582_pt1 | contig 15881 bp, 13 predicted proteins | sample EPASupsiteHSE605_FD_64523 | JGI IMG/M metagenome (GOLD analysis project Ga0074193, IMG submission 64523) | Bioremediated contaminated groundwater from EPA Superfund site, New Mexico - Sample HSE6-05 | ecosystem: Environmental > Aquatic > Deep subsurface > Groundwater > Contaminated ... | reverse complement strand
TTTTTATTCATATTAGTGGTCCTCCTATTTATTTGTCAAGAAGACAGGCTATACCGGGAAGTTCCTGACCTTCGAGAAATTCGAGTGATGCTCCGCCGCCCGTGGAGATGTGGGTAATCTTGTCCGCAAAGCCCATCTGTTCCGCCGCGGCCGCGCTGTCTCCGCCGCCGATAATGGTAACCGCTCCGGAATCCGCCAGAGCCTTTGCCATGCTCTTGGTGCCGTCTGCGAAGGCAGGAAATTCGAACACGCCCATGGGTCCGTTCCAGACTATCGTGCCGGCCCCCTTAGTGGCTTCAGTGAATAGCGCGATGGTTTTTGTGCCGATATCCAGACCCATCCAGTCGTCGGGGATGCTGTCGGCATCGACGATTTTCTTTTCGCAGTCCGCCGCAAAGCGGTCGCCGATTGCGATATCGACGGGCAGAAGGAATTTGACGTTTTTCTCCTTTGCCTTCTGCATAACTTCGCCCGCAAGAACAATCTTGTCTTCCTCGAGAAGCGATTTTCCGATGTTCTTGCCCAGAGCCTTGAGGAAAGTATAAGCCATGCCGCCGCCGATTATGAGGGTATCGGCCTTATCGATAAGGTTCATCAGTACGCCAATCTTGTCCGAAACCTTTGCTCCGCCCAGAACCGCGACAAAAGGACGCTTGGGATTATCGAGCGCGCCGCCCATTATTGAAAGCTCTTTTTCAACGAGAAAACCCGCATAGGCAGGAAGGAACGCCGCGATACCGGCTGTTGAGGCATGGGCGCGGTGAACCGTGCCGAAGGCGTCCGAAACATAAATTTCACCGAGGGACGCCAGCTTCTTTGCAAGCTCCGGACTGTTCTTTTCCTCGCCCGGATCGAATCTCAGGTTTTCAAGAAGCAGAATCTCGCCATCTTTAAGCTCAGAAGCGAGTTTTTTCGATTCCTCTCCGGCGACGTCATGCGCGAATTTTACGGGCATTTTCAGGCACTCGGAAAGGCGCTGCGCGACAGGCGCAAGGCTGAGTTCCTTTTTGAATTCACCCTTTGGCTTGCCCATGTGCGAGCAGGCGATGACCTTTGCTCCGTTTTTGAGCAGATACTCTATCGTGGGAAGTGAAGCGACTATGCGTTTGTCGCTCGTGATTTCACACGTTTCCTTGTTCAGCGGAACGTTGAAATCACAGCGAAGAAGGACCTTTTTTCCTTTTACGTCGACGTCTTTAACCGATTTCTTGTTGTAATTCATGCCAAACCTCCTAATAATAAGCTTATATGTTATTTTGTTATTCTTTTCTTTCGTCTACCATCGAGCCTTTTTCGTTAAGTCCGGGAAATCCCTGCTGACGAAGGGCCTCATAGCAGAGTATCGCAACGCTGTTGGAAAGATTGAGAGAGCGCGCGGGGTCTTTCATCGGGATGCGTATGCAGCGGTCCCTGTATTTTTCCCTCAGCGCCTCCGGCAGTCCGGCGGTTTCCTTGCCGAACATGATTTTAACGTCGCCCGTGAAATCCGCCCTGTCGTAGCTTCGGGGCGCCTTAGTCGTTGCAAGCCAAAGATTGTCGTCTCCGTTTTTTTCGAAGAATTCATCCAGATTCTTGTAGACGCTGATATCGAGATACTGCCAGTAATCGAGTCCCGCTCTTTTAAGAGCCTTGTCCGATATGTCGAAGCCCAGAGGCTCAATCAGGTGAAGTCTGGCTCCCGTGACGGAGCAGGTGCGGGAAATATTGCCTGTGTTTGACGGTATCTCCGGTTCCACCAGAATGATGTCGATCATTGTTTTCGCCTCTCAGAACAGCTTGTAATGACGTTATAATATCTCGAACCATATTGTATTCCTTTTTTTCCAATATTTCAATACAATATTGGAAAAAAAACTGACTAATCTGATAAAATCATACTGTTTGCGAAACTTATTCACGCTAAAGCCAGTCAAATCTAACAAATATGTTATATCGCCCTCCGCGCTTGAAAAACCTTGCCGACGGCATTATAATAGTATTTACAGGCAGGAGCAGATTATATAGTCTTAACCTCCCATCAAAAATCACGGTAAAATATAATTAGAAGGTGAACATCCCTTGGATAACATCAGAAGCAAATTCCGCGGCAGTACGCTTTATATCGTCGTGCCCTGCTATAACGAGGAGGAAGCTCTCCCCGAAACAGCGCGGCGGCTGCGCGAAAAAATGCATACTCTTATAGGCAGCGGAACAGTCTCCGAAGAAAGCCGCGTCCTGCTGGTAAACGACGGCTCGAAGGACAGGACCTGGCAGCTCATCAAGTCACTCCACGAGGCGGACAGGCTCTTTAGCGGCGTCTGTCTGAGCCGCAACCGCGGTCATCAGAACGCGCTGCTGGCGGGACTTATGACCGCCAAGGACAGAGCGGACGTGACAATCTCGATGGACGCCGATTTACAGGACGATATAAACGCAGTCGATGAGATGCTCGAAAAATACTACGCGGGCTGCGAGATAGTCTACGGGGTGCGCTCTTCCAGAGAGAAAGACAGCTTTTTTAAGCGCTTCACCGCGGAGGGCTACTACAAACTGCTCGATAAGCTCGGCGGAGAGATAGTTTATAATCACGCCGACTATCGCCTTATGAGCAAGACTGCGCTCGAGGCGCTCTCGCAATTCGGCGAGGTGAATCTGTTTCTTCGCGGAACCGTCCCCATGTTGGGCTATAAAACCGGCGTAGTGGAATACGAGCGCGGCGAGCGCATTGCCGGAGAAAGCAAATATCCGCTCAAGAAAATGCTTAGTCTGGCCTCCGAGGGCATTACCTCGCTCAGTACAAAGCCGCTCCGCGCTATACTTTGGAGCGGCGTCGGCACGCTTTTCGCGGATTTCGTTCTCCTGCTGGTCTTTATAATTCAGGCGATTGCGGGCCTCCCCTTTTCCGGCATAAAAACGCTCATTCTGCTTGTCCTGCTGATGGGCGGACTGATACTTACGGGCATCGGTATTATCGGAGAATATATCGGAAAGATCTACCTTGAAACCAAGCACAGACCCTCTTTCATTATAGAGAGCATTGTTGAGTAATAAAAAGCTGCCGAATTGATTCGGCAGCTTTTTTATTCGGTTTAATTCATTTTGAGCCAGAGTCCGCCTCCGATGTAGCTCATGGTCCCGAGAGTTTTTCCCGAGCTGTCCGTTACAAGCCACAGGTTGTCTGCGCTCTTGCCGATAGTTACGGGCTCTACCCGCTCATTGATATAGCAAAACGCCCTTGCTTTTGTTATCTCGCTTTCGTCTGCCGTAAAGGCGGCGTAAACCGAAACGGGAGAAATATACGGCAAATCTCCTTTTCCGCTCACGGCTCTGATTGCGCCGGTAAGCGCCCAGTCGCTTGAGGTCACACCGTAATCGTGCTCATGGTAATAGAAGTTACCGTCTTCCACATAAGAGGCGTCGACATTCAAAAGCCAGATACTGTCATTTTCATTGAAGCTCACGCTCTCAATCGCCTCGGCCGCCGCTTCCGCAATCCTTGTGTCCGCAGCCGTTGTCTCACGGTAGTCGTGCAGCTCGCTGACGGAAGCGATACAGAAAAGCAGAGCCAGCGCGGAAACTGCGATTGCCTCCGAGAGTCTTCCGTTCTTCAGTTTCCCGAATATGAGATCGAAAAGCGCATCAAATATAAGCGCAATTCCGCAGAAAGACAGTACGGCGTTTCGCAGTCCGAACCACGGTCCTTTAAGAATAAAGAACAGCAGAAGCGGGGCTATAACGAGCAGCAGCCCCGCAATAAGCTCCGCAAAAAAGCGTATGCTTTCGCGGTTAGTATCCTTGAGATAGACAAAAAGCACGTAACAAAGAGACAAAATTACGAGTACATAAAAAACGCTCGGTTCCGTCACGAGGAACTTGAAGCCGCGTAAAAGTCCCCTGCCCAGCGTAGCGGCGGTTCCGTTTACAAATACGGTTTCAATCTGCTTACCTGCAGAAAGAAAGCAATGCTCAAAATAGCCTTCCTGCCACGGCAGGTACAGCTGCGCCCGCGCGCTGTAAACGCCGGCCGGCATGAGCTTTGTGACGCCTAAATATATCGCCGCGTTTGCGAACATCAAAAAGCCCCAGCGGGCGCGGCCTCTTCCCGCGGTTTTTATACTGCGGAGCATGACAAGTATGGTCAGCGCTCCTGAAAACAGAACGAGCTGCTCATATAGGCAGAACGCCGCGAGCTGAAGCACCGCGAAGAACACAAGGTCTTTTTTTCTGCCTTCGTCGCACCACGCGTCAAAGAAATAAAACGCGAGCGACGCGAAAAAAAGCCCCGCCACGATACGCGAAGAGGCCGAAACCCAGTAGCTCCCTTCAAAACCGAGCGGCATCAGCGCGTAGATGACAAAAAACAGATAGCCTGTCCCGAACTGCTTTGAAAAGACTTTATGGAAAAAAACGGCCGAGGCGGCGTACATCGCAGAGATTATGGCTACAGCCGCCAGCATATGCCCGTAAAGCCGCGACCAGATAAAAACGTCGCAGATACCCGCAAGCGGACGGGAGGAAAGCAGCCCGAGGTTTTTTACGAGCGACAAAAAGCCTCCGCCGTAGGCGGTATAGTTGTGGTATTGAATGTAGTCGTCGAGTTGATAATAATACTCGAAGCCGTAGTAGCAGTAGCGGACAAAAATCAGCCCGAACAGAATAAGGAACAGGAAGACGTAATTCTGTTTTTCATAGCGAGCGTTTTTCTTAGTCACTTCCGCTTTCCCTTCTCAGCCGCCTTTTCACAGCGCTGCGTATTCTGACAATGTCACAGAACATCTTTATACTGTCGCTAAACACCGAAACCTTAGAAGCCCTGTGGTTTATGATTTTCACGGGAAGCTGCGCGACGGACAGCCCCAGTCCCTTTGCAAGCAGCATAACCTCAAAATCGAAGGCAAACCCGTCCGTTTCGCAGAGCGTAAATATTCCTTTTGCAGCCTTTGCCGAAAAAGCCTTCAGCCCGCACTGCGTATCGTAATGAAAGCCCGCCAGAAGCCCTGTGAGAAAGGTAAAGAGTCTGCTTGCGGCAAGTCTTATAACGGGATAGTCCTCGTAACCCTGCGGATGCAGCTTTCGAGAGCCGATTGCCATATCCGCGTCCTCGTCTGCAAGCTTGTCCGCAAGCCCGCCGACAGCTTCGATACCGTAGGCAAGATCGGCGTCGGTGTATACGATTATATCCCCGCGGGCGGCAAGTATGCCTTCGCGCACGGCGCTGCCTTTTCCCCTGTTCGGCATATGGCCTATACAGCGCAGATGTTCGTTATGGATGCTCTCGGCAACAGCTCTCGTATTATCCGTGCTGCCGTCGTCCGATATGATAAGCTCAAACTCCGTAAAACGGCCCTCAAGAAAAGAAAGCGCCGTTTTAATCGTATTTTCAATTATCGCTGCCTCGTTGTAGGCGGGGATTACCAGCGATATTTTCGCATTCTGCATTGCAAACTCCCTGCTGTCCGACTTTGCGCTGATTTTACTACCTTTTACTGGGTTTGTCAATGAAGTCCGGCGGGAGCGAAAAGACTGAACACAATATATTGTAGCAATATTTATAAAAGTCAAAAGCACAAAACTATATATATGATTTTTGGAATATATCATAATTGCAATTGCGGCACTCTCATTGTATTATGATAATAGGCGTAATAGCCGCGGCGGAGGAAAATAATGTTAATATACGGGCTACAAAAGCTGTCGCTTCTCGATTATCCCGGAAAGCTGGCAGCAACAGTTTTCACCGGAGGCTGTAATCTGCGCTGTCCTTTTTGCCATAACGCCTCGCTTGTAACCAGATTTTCGGAATGTGAACAGATCTCCGATGAGGAGGTCTTCTCTTTCCTCGAAAAGCGCAGAGGGCTTCTGGACGGTGTGTGCATCACCGGCGGCGAACCGCTTTTGCAGGACGGTCTCGAAACGTTTATAGCAAAAGTACGCGAGATGGGTTTTCTCGTAAAGCTGGACACCAACGGCGCGTTTCCGGAAGAACTCGGCGCTCTTTTAGGACGTTCTGCTATCGACTATGTTGCAATGGATATAAAAAACTCTTTTGAAAAATATCCGATGACGGTCGGAATATCCGAGTTTGATCCGACGCCTGTTTTTGAAAGCGCAAAGATTCTTATGAGCGGCACCGTTCCCTATGAATTCCGCACCACTCTTGTTCGCGCCTTTCACACAGAGGAAGACATTATAAAAATCGGTCTTGCCGTGGCCGGCGCGGAAAACTATTTCCTGCAGAATTTTGAGGACAGCGGCGATCTTGTCGGTTTCGGAGGAGATATTTCAGGTGTACCGTTAAGCGGCTTTTCAGCGGCGGAAACTGAGCATTTCAGGGATATTCTGTCGCAATACGTGAAAAATGTCCGCATAAGGAATTGACATAACATATCAATATTTAGTGGTTATTTCTGCCTTTTTGCCATTGACAAACACAACATATAAGTATACTATACAGATAAGTTTCATAAAATAACAAATAAAACAAATCAGTAACAATATTTCGCTTGAGAGAAACAGAGATATTTTGGGGGGCATTAGGATGTATAAAGTAGTAAAACGTGACGGACAGACAACCGATTTTAATATATCTAAAATCAGCGTTGCAATAACAAAGGCGTTTGAGGCGCAGAACAAGCAGTTCACGCCGGACACCATTGACCTTCTCGCCCTCAAGGTCACCTCCGACTACCAGTCCAAGATTAAGGACGGGCTCGTCGGAGTCGAGGATATTCAGGACAGCGTGGAATCCGTCCTCGTTCAGGCAGGCTATGCGGACGTTGCCAAGGCATACATTCTCTACCGCAGGCAGCGCGAGAAGGTCCGCAATATGAAGTCCACCATTCTGGACTATAAGGAACTCGTCAACAGCTATGTCCACCTTACGGACTGGCGCGTCAAGGAGAATTCCACCGTCACTTATTCTGTCGGCGGTCTTATCCTTTCGAACTCGGGCGCGATAACTGCGAACTACTGGCTTTCCGAGATTTATGACGACGAAGTCGCCAGCGCTCACCGCAACGCGGATATGCATCTGCACGACCTTTCCATGCTCACGGGTTACTGCGCGGGCTGGTCGCTCCGTCAGCTCATTAAGGACGGTCTCGGCGGCATACCCGGAAAGATTACCTCTTCGCCGGCAAGCCACCTTTCCACGCTCTGCAACCAGATGGTCAATTTCCTTGGCATCATGCAGAACGAGTGGGCGGGCGCTCAGGCTTTCTCCTCCTTCGACACCTACCTTGCTCCCTTTGTGAAGATTGATAATCTCAGCTACAAGGAAGTCAAGCAGTGCATACAGTCTTTCGTATACGGCGTAAACACCCCCTCCCGCTGGGGAACACAGGCTCCGTTCTCCAATGTCACGCTGGACTGGACAGTCCCGGGCGACATGGCGGATATTCCCTGCATCGTCGGCGGAAAAGAAATGGATTTCTGCTACAAAGACTGCAAAAAAGAAATGGATCTGGTCAACAAGGCGTTTATCGAAATCATGGTCGAGGGCGACGCCAACGGGCGCGGGTTCCAGTACCCGATACCGACTTATTCGATTACAAGGGACTTCGACTGGAGCGAAACCGAGAACAACAAGCTTCTTTTCGAGATGACCGCAAAATACGGCACACCCTATTTCTCGAACTACATCAACAGCGACATGGAGCCGAGCGACGTGCGCTCGATGTGCTGCCGTCTGCGTCTTGACCTCCGCGAGCTTCGCAAAAAGTCCGGCGGCTTCTTCGGAAGCGGCGAGAGCACGGGTTCCATCGGCGTTGTAACGATAAACCTTCCCTGCATTGCCTACACGGCGGCGGACGAGGCGGCTTTCTACAAACGTCTCGACCACATGATGGACGTTGCCGCTCGCTCTCTGGACACGAAGCGCACGGTCATCACCCGCCTTCTCAACGAGGGACTGTACCCCTACACAAAGCGTTATCTCGGCACCTTCGACAATCACTTCTCCACTATCGGCATAATCGGCATGAACGAGGCAGCCCTCAACGCGAACTGGCTCAAACAGGACCTCACACATCCCGAGGCTCAGCAGTTTGCAAAGGATGTTTTGAACCATATGCGCGAGAAGCTAAAGGATTATCAGGAGCAGTACGGCGCGCTCTTCAATCTGGAGGCAACTCCCGCCGAGTCCACAACCTACCGCCTTGCCAAGCACGATGTAGAGCGCTATCCCGACATCATTACGGCCTCCGAAGCGGGCGGCACTCCTTATTACACCAACAGCTCTCATCTGCCCGTCGGCTATACGGACGATGTTTTCGAAGCTCTCTCCATACAGGACGAGCTGCAGACGCTTTACACCAGCGGCACCGTGTTCCACGCCTTTCTCGGCGAAAAGCTGCCCGACTGGAAAGCCGCCGCAAATCTTGTGCGCAAGATCGCGGAAAATCATCATCTCCCCTACTACACCATTTCGCCCACCTATTCCGTCTGCAAGAGCCACGGCTACATCACGGGCGAAGTATACACCTGCCCCGACTGCGGCGAAAAGACCGAGGTCTACAGCCGTATAACCGGCTACTACCGTCCGGTACAGAACTGGAACGAGGGTAAGTCAAAGGAATTCAAGGACCGTAAGCTCTATGATGTCGGGCACTCCGCGCCCCGCACCGCTCCGGCTGTCGCGCACTGTGCCGTTCCCCCCGAAGCCGCAGCGCCAGTTGTTATTGAAAACTCAAAAGCCCTGTTCTTTTCCCGCCTTACCTGCCCCAACTGCCGCGTTGCCGAAACACTGCTCGAAAAAGTCGGCTTTGATTTTGAAAAGCTGATTGCGGACGACAACCTTGAGCTCGCAAAGCAGTACGGCATAAAGGGCTCGCCCACTCTCGTCATAACGGACGGAGTGAGCACCGAGAAATTCTACGGCGTGCCGGAAATCAAGAAGTTCCTTGAGACCGCGCGGGTGCGTGTCGGCTAAATGCCGGTCTTCAATTCGAAAACACTGAAAACACGGTCTTTCACGGGGGTCGGGCTTACCGCCCGGCTCCCTTTCTATCAAACAGCAGGGAGATATATTTTATGCATGACATTGTCATAATCGGCGGAGGACCTGCGGGCATGACCGCCGCGCTTTACGCAGTACGAAACGGAAAGAGTGCTCTTGTAATCGAAAAAGAAGGCTTCGGCGGGCAGATTACCTATTCGCCGCGGGTCGAGAACTTTCCCGGGACGTTCTCCATGAGCGGAACCGAGTTTGCGGACAAGCTGCTTGAGCAGATACTTGCACAGGGCGCGGAGGTCGAGGTTGAGACCGTGACGGGGATTGTGGACGACGGCGGCATCAAGCGCGTTATGACGGAAAGCGGAACGCAGTTTGAGGCCAAATCCGTCATTATTGCAACGGGCGTAAAGCACCGTATGCTGGGCCTTGAGGGCGAATACGGGCTTGTCGGAAACGGAGTCAGCTTCTGCGCTCTATGTGACGGTGAGTATTACAGCGGTCAGACCGTCGCTGTAGCAGGCGGCGGCAACTCCGCTCTACAGGAGGCGACCCTCCTTGCCGACGTCTGCCGCGAGGTAGTCATGGTGCAGGACCTCGACTGTTTCACGGGCGAAGCCAGACTCGCGGAGGCGCTTCTGGCAAGACCTAATGTCCGCTCGTTCACGGGAACTTCAATCGAGGGGCTTATAACGGAAGGCGGCGAACTGAAGGGGCTGAGGCTCCGCAGCAAAGCCTCGAATGAAACCTCTGTTCTTTCCTGCGACGGGTTGTTTGTCGCAATCGGCCTCATCCCCGAAAACGGTGCCTTTTCGAAGCTCGTTTCGTTGGACAGCGCAGGCTACATTGATTCCGGCGAGGACTGCGAAACAGGTCGTCCCGGTGTTTTCACCGCCGGCGACTGCCGGACAAAAAGAGTGCGCCAGCTTACAACAGCCTCGGCCGACGGAGCCGTCGCCGCCCTCGCGGCCTGCGAATACATAAACCGAACTTTACGATAAAAAAAGCCCGCCATCCGAAAAGATGGCGGGCTTTTTTGGCACAAAACGCTTACTGGGGCAGAACGTTTATAGCGCGGAACTTTCCGCTTGCCTTGGGGTCGGGCTCGACGTCATAAGTGACAGCCTGGCCTTCGGTCAGCGATTTAAATCCGTCGCCTGCGATAGCGGAGAAGTGTACGAAAACATCGTCGCCGCCTTCAGCATTCGAAATAAAGCCAAAGCCCTTCTGTGAATTGAACCATTTAACTGTACCTTTATGCATAATAGTACCTCCATAATTATTATATCCGAGATAAACAAAAAAACCCATACTCACGAAGCAAACCATCGAAAGACTTGCTTTTAGAGCATGAGTCGAACTGATCAATCTGAATACATGATGAATTTTACCAGACTCTTAGGTCTTTGTCAATAGCATTTCAATATATGCCTATGCCGTCAAAGCCGTCTACGCCGCCGAAATTTTTAAGAGGCACGCCGTTTCCGGTGCGCCTCTTATTTTATGAGATAACGAGCATCTCTCAGCTTTTGGGCTTCAGGATGAGGTTTATCAGCTTGTTTTTGACTATTATCGTTTTGACGATTTCCGAGTCCTCAAGCAGGCGCGCAATCTTTTCATCCCGGCAGGCAATAGCCTTGACTGTCTCGTCGGCGGCGTCGACGGGGATTATCACCGTTGTTTTGAGCTTTCCGCCGACCTGTACGGCAATTTCCTTTTCCGCGTCGATGGTCTTTGCTTCGTCATATTTTGGCCACGGCTGGAGGCAGGCATAGCCCTTGCAGCCCTGTATCTCCCAGAGCTCATCGGCAAAATGCGGAGCAAAGGGACTGAGCATGAGGATGAGCGCTTTGATATCGCCTCTTGTTGGCTTATTCTCATAGAAGGTATTGACGAGGGACATAAGCGTTGCGATTGCGGTGTTGAACTTCATGTTCTCGATGTCTTCGCCGACCTTTTTAATCGCCTTGTGTATCTCCGCCTCGTTTGCCTTGGAGAAGGAATCTCCTTCAAGCGGGGCTTCGGCAAGGTTCCATATCCTGTCGAGAAATCTCTTGCAGCCCTTTACGGCAACGCTCGACCACGGAACGGCCTTTTCAAAGTCGCCTATGAACATGATGTACAGGCGCAGAGTATCGGCTCCGTATTCGTCTATGATGTCGTTTGGATTGATGACGTTTCCGCGGGACTTACTCATCTTGTCCCCGCCCTCGCCGAGTATCATTCCGTGGCTGGTGCGCTTATGGTAGGGTTCCTTTGTGGGAACAACGCCAATATCATAGAGGAACTTGTGCCAGAAACGGCTGTACAAGAGGTGCAGCGTCGTGTGCTCCATACCGCCGTTGTACCAGTCGACCTGGTTCCAGTATTTGATTGCTTCCCTGCCGACAAGGCTGTCCTTATTGTGCGGGTCCATATAGCGCAGATAATACCAGCTTGAGCCGGCCCACTGGGGCATGGTGTCGGTTTCTCTCTTGGCGGGACCGCCGCAATGCGGGCAGGTCGTATTTACCCAGTCGTCCATATGTGCAAGAGGGCTTTCGCCGTTGTCCGTTGTCTCGTAGCTCTTGACATCCGGCAGACGGAGCGGCAGCTCGCTTTCGGGTAGGGCTACCCAGCCGCACTTCTCGCACCAGACAAGGGGTATAGGTTCTCCCCAGTAGCGCTGGCGGCTGAACACCCAGTCGCGCAGCTTGTAGTTGACCTTCTCGCGGCCGAGCTGCTTCATAATAATCCACTCGGTAATCTTTTTCTTTGCTTCTTCAACGGTCATGCCGTTAAGAAAACCGGAATTGACCATAATCCCTGTTTCGCAGTCGGTAAATGCTTCCTTCTCGACCTCGCCGCCCTTGACGACCTCGATTATCGGAAGATTAAACTGCTTGGCAAACTCCCAGTCGCGCGAATCGTGTCCCGGAACGGCCATGATAGCTCCGGTACCGTAGGTCGAAAGTACATAGTCGGAGATGAATACCGGTATCTCGTCACCGGTAACGGGGTTAACCGCGGAAACGCCCTCAAGACGGACGCCGGTCTTGTCCTTCGCCATTTCCGTGCGCTCGAAGTCCGACTTTCTGGCCGCCGCCGCCTGATACTCGCGGACGGCGTCAAGGTTCGTAAGCTTGCCGGCCCATTTTTCCACAAGCGCGTGCTCGGGAGCTATGACCATATAGGTAACGCCGAAAAGCGTATCTGGGCGAGTTGTGAAAACCGTCATCGCGTCGCCCGCGGTCGTGCCGAAATTGACCTCGGCGCCTGTGGAGCGACCTATCCAGTTGCGCTGCTGTATTTTGACGCGCTCAATGTAATCGACCTCGTCAAGATCGTCGATAAGGCGCTGGGCGTATGCGGTTATCTTGAGCATCCATTGGCTTTTTTCCTTGCGCACGACCTCGGAGCCGCAGCGTTCACAGACGCCGTTTACGACCTCTTCGTTGGCAAGCACGCATTTGCAGGAGGTGCACCAGTTGACAGGCATACTGGTCTTGTACGCAAGGCCTTTTTTGAACATCTGGAGGAATATCCACTGCGTCCACTTGTAGTATTCGGGGTCGGTGGTTTCGATGCACCTGTCCCAGTCGAAGCTGTAGCCGAGCATCTGAAGCTGCTCCGTAAAGCGCTTGATGTTCGTTTCCGTGACCTCGCGCGGGTGCATATGGTTTTTTATCGCATAATTTTCCGTCGGGAGTCCAAAGGCATCGTAGCCGATGGGAAAAAGAACATTGTAGCCCTCCATGCGGCGCTTTCTCGCGACTATATCCATTGCCGTATATGGGCGGGGATGCCCGACATGCAGGCCCTGTCCCGATGGATACGGAAACTCTATAAGCCCGTAGAATTTCGGCTTTTCTCCGTTGTTTTCCGCGGCATATATTTTTTCATCCAGCCATTTCTTTTGCCATTTCTTTTCAATAGCCGTAAAGTCGTACTTCATAATTCGTGTCAGTCCTTCTATTCAAATGAGCGCTTTTCCCTGTGCTCCCGATGTCTATCTCTCTCCGACGAGACCTGAAATTTCGATTTCAGCCGCATCCGCCCAAAGGCGCTCGAGACCGTAGAATTTGCGGGCCTCCTCCATGAAAACATGGACGACGACGCAGCCGTAATCGAGGAGTACCCAGCCGCCGGAGCGGTAGCCCTCGCGGTGGAGAACCTTTTCGCCGTTTTCCTCCATGACCTTTTCGACCTCGTCGCACAGCGTCTTGATCTGGGTCGTCGAGCCTGCGGTGCAGATTACAAAATAATCCGCCAGGACGGAAATAGCATCTATTTTTATGAGTTTTATATCGTGTCCAATCTTGTTTCCAAGGACTTCGACGATTTTTTCAGCTATCTGCCGGGATGTCATCATATAGGTAATAATCCTTTCATTATTGGGGATTTTTATAGAAGTTTAGGTAAACCTCTTTCCCGTTGGTTGTGTAATAGTTGCCCGGGGTAATGGTGTAAGTACCGGTTTCTGCCGCTTTCTGGCAGAGAATGGAGCAGTCCTCGGCTTTGATTGCAAGCTTGAGAGGGTTAAGCTGCTCGTTTACGATTGCCATCCAATCGTCGACGTTTATGGTCACATAGGACAGGTTGTTTATCCATGCGCCGGTCGTCGGAACAGTTGACAGACTAATGTCTTCGGCGGACATCTTGAGGAATTCCTGAGCGTACCACTGCATATTGCCCATAGAAAGATCCGTCTGTGAGTTGTCGATGACAATCTGTGCTATATTAACGAGGCTTGTAAGATTTTTGAGTTGAAGAGCCTGCGAAGCAACTGCCTTGATAAGCGCGTGCTGCGTATCCAGCCGGTCCAGATCGCCCATCCCGTAACCCGTTCCGTCGTTGTTCTGGCGGAAACGGAAAACTCCGAGCGCGTTTTGGCCGTTCAGAAGCTGATAGCCCTTCTGGACATGGATAGTAAATACATACTCGCAGACTCCGTCATTGTCGTTGTCTGCATAATCATCGTAGTCCATATTGACCGGAACGTCAAAATAAACTCCTCCGAGCGCGTTGATAGCCTGAACAAAGACATCGGTATCTATGAGAACGTAGTTGTCCGGCATGAAGCCTGTGACGTCTTTGACATACGACATAAGCGCGTCTATGCCGCTTTCGTCTCTGTTTTCCGCGTAAAGATACGCCGCGTTGATTTTTTTGACCGGATCCGGTGTGTTGATGGCCGTGTCTCGCGGAATGGAAACGATGTTCGCCTTATGCTCGACCGCATCATAGCGGACCAGCATCATCGTATCTGTATTCAGCCCGAGCTGATCGATGCCCACAACCAAAATCGTATAATAGTGCCCGATTTCTCTCGTTTCTGTGTCGGTTATGACAGCGGATGCCTGAGGGTCGACAGGGACTTGCGTGGTCTCGGGTGGCTTTGTCGTAAGCTTCCAGTAGATAAAAACCCCTGCGGCAATGACGGCGATTACGGCAAGCGCTATAAGCCAGCCCTTGCCTTTCTTTTTCGGCTTTTGGGGCCTGGGGGCTCTTCTTCCTGCGGGAACCTGCTCCGGCACTCTGCTTTTCGGAACCTCTGTGTTATTATGTCCTCTGACGGTTTCATTTATATAATTTCCGTCGGCGTCGCCCGTTCTGCCTGTTCTTGCGCCGCTGCCCGAATTATTCTCTCTTTTTCCGTTTCCTCCGAATATTTTCACCTAGGTACCCTTCCTTTCGCAAGTGCCTCCGTAAAGCAAAATCAAATTCAGTCTCAGTTTTACGGTTTTTTATCTTTTTTATGTTCCTCGAGCCATTTCAGGGCTTTGACAGTATTCTCGTGAGGTGAGAAATCCCTGTGTTCCAGCTCCTCAAGGCTCATCTGAAGTCCTCTTAATACAGCCGCGTTGATATCCTCATAGGCAAGCCGGCGCAGCTCGTCCACGCCCTCGAAGTCGCGCGTGGGTTCGATATAGTCTGCTATATAAATTATTTTTTCGAGCAAAGTCATATTTTCGCGGCCGGTCGTGTGCCACCGGATTGCGGAATAGACCTCGTCGCTGATACCGAATTTATCGCGGGCAAACGCAGCGCCCGTTTTTGCATGGAGCAGTTTGAAGTTCGATTTTTCATCAGCATCCGTGATAATACCATATTCTTCGCACAATATCAACTGCTCGGGACCTTTAAGTTTTTTTGTTATGTCGTGCAGAATGCCCGCTTCCGCGGCCAAGCCTGTGTCCGCGCCCCATTTTTCTGCGAGGCGCACGGCTTCCTGTTCGCAGCCTCGTACATGAGGAATGCGCTTTTCGTCGAGATAGACGTAGGAATTTTCTCTGAGCCACGGAAGATTTGCCTCCGCGCAGTACCAGCGGTGTTTGATTATCTCTTTATAGACGGCGTCCGGCAGTAAATTGTTTCCTTCGCGGTTTTTAAGCAAAGTCCGAAGCTCCGTTGAGGACACCTTGGTCGGGACAAGTCCGATTTCATATACTGTCGCCCCGTATTTTTCGGCATAATAGGCCTTCAGCCTGCGTATCTCCGAAATCTCGTCCTGTTTCCGCGGAAAAGCCGCGAGCGCGGAAAGCCCGAAAATGCGTTTGAAGTCTTTCCATGTTTCAAAGCTTGCGAGCATATCCGTACCCATAAGCAGGATAAGCTCGTCCTCCGGGTTAAGGCGTTTTAGCTCCGAAAGCGTATCGACGGTATATGAAACGCCGTCTCTGCGTATTTCCATATCGGAGACTTCGGTTTTCGGAAGCCCGCCGAAGGCAAGGAGCGCAAGCGAGAACCTTTCCTCCGCGGAAGGGCAAGGCTCCTCCTGCTCCTTGTGCGGAGGTCTGGCAGTCGGAATAATTATGAGTCTGTCGGCATGGAGTTCGCTCAAGGCAGCTTTCGCCGCCCCGACATGACCGTTATGAGGAGGGTTGAAGCTCCCTCCGAAAACAGCTGTCCGCATTTCAATCGCCTCCTTCGTGCTTACGGTGAGGCAAGCCGAACCCGACGCGGCCGCACC
>Ga0074193_1002580_pt1 | contig 15886 bp, 15 predicted proteins | sample EPASupsiteHSE605_FD_64523 | JGI IMG/M metagenome (GOLD analysis project Ga0074193, IMG submission 64523) | Bioremediated contaminated groundwater from EPA Superfund site, New Mexico - Sample HSE6-05 | ecosystem: Environmental > Aquatic > Deep subsurface > Groundwater > Contaminated ... | reverse complement strand
TTAAATCTATCGGGCTTAATGCGTAACCGACAATAATAGCGGTGAGAATTTTAGTATATAGCGGTGTTAAGGGGTGCTTCAATGCAAAATACATAGCAATTACATCACTCTTAAGCTTTCGTGCCCATCTTTTGAGCCGCTGATTTAATGTAAGCTCCTGCTCCTTAACCATTTTTTGTTCCATATATAATTACCCCTTTTAAATTTTTATTGAGATTATTTAATACAACAATCATAATAAGATCAAACTATTTGATAAATAGATAATATCTAAGTAATATTGGTCTGGCAATAACGGGGGTTTATTAATAGGAGCAAGTTAAATGAGTACCAAGAAAATTGGTTTTGATAGTGAGGTGAAGAAATGCAGGGGAAAATTATGGTAGTGGATGATGAAGAGGCTCTGGTGAGATTGATAACTTATAACCTGACCAAGGAAGGTTTTATGACAGTAGCTGCTTATGATGGAAATGAAGTGGAGCCATTGGTTTCGAAAGAGAAACCCGATTTGATTATCTTGGACCTAATGCTGCCTGGTAAAGACGGAATGGAGATATGCAGGGATCTGCGCCGTCAGAATATCAACATACCTGTAATAATGTTAACTGCTCGGGATGATGAAATTGATCGGGTCCTGGGCTTGGAATTAGGTGCTGATGATTATGTAACCAAACCCTTTAGTGTTAGAGAATTAACGGCTCGGGTAAAGGCAGTATTAAGAAGAAATAAGCCTCAGGCCGAGCCTCAAGATAATCATGGACATCTAACCTTTGGAAGTTTTGTAATTGATCCTGAAAAATATGAAATTTACCACCACGATGAATTATTGGATTTGACACTCAAGGAATATGAATTATTGGAACTCTTACTTAGAAACAATAGACGCGTTCTCAAACGAGATTACCTCCTGGAGGTTTTATGGGATTCTCCCGATAGTGTTACCACGCGTGTTTTAGATGTTCATATTAGTAAATTGCGTGAAAAAATAGAAAAAGACAGCCGCAATCCTCAATATATTAAAACTGTACGAGGAATAGGTTATAGATTTGAGGTGCAGGAAGGTGATTAAAAGTTATGAATCCAAACTGGTTGTCGCTTTCCTGCTGGTCATCTCCCTGTTGTTAATACTTCTTGGCGGTCTCGGATACAACAATTTCAAAAATTATTATTTGAATAATTTAGAATCTCGACTAACCAAGGAAGCTTTTCTAATAGCTGACATGACGAAATACCGTGCCGCAGGTTCAGAAATGATTCGGAGTTATCAGGATATTTGTGAAACTGCAGCTAAAGACAGCGCTACCCGGGTGACCATCGTAAACAGAGATGGGGTTGTGTTAGGTGATTCCGCCGTGGAATCAGAAAAATTAGATAACCACAGCAATCGTCCCGAAGTCTATGCCGCCTTACATGGACAGGTTGGGGTAGATATAAGATACAGTGACACATTAAATATGAAAATGCTCTATGTGGCAGTTCCTTTCAATAGTGAAATTTCTGGCGCTGTGCGAATGGCCATGCCGTTAATGGAACTGCAGGCCATATATGGTAAAGCCTTGGCGGGTATTCTATTAGCCGCGCTGCTGTGTGGATTGTTAGCTTTCCTGCTGAGTTTTTTCCTGGCTCGGCACTTTTCAAGCCCGCTGCGGAATATCATTGCAGCCGTTCAGGATATGGCAGGTGGAAATCTGAAAAGGCGTACGGTTGTTCACACCTCAGATGAAATGGGGATATTAGCCCAGGCTTTTAATGATATGGGTCAGCATATTGAAGATAGTATGTACAAAATATCCGAGGTAAAGAACCGACTGGAGGCCATATTAAGCAATACGGTCAACGGAATTATAATGATTGGCGATGGAGACGGGGTTGTATATGCTAACCCCGCCGCAATTTCTCTGCTCGGACTGGGAGAAAAGTTTATGGGCAGAAAATATATCGAAATAATCTCTACCTATGAAATCCTGGCTATGATAGATGAGGTTAAAAGCAGCCGGGAGTCAGTCAAACGCAATATAGTATTACATACTTTGGGAGCCAGGATAATTGAAGTAAATGTAGTGTCTATAACAAAAGTAAACTTAAACAAGCAGGATATTTTACTGGTTCTTAATGATATTACTGAATTGAAACGCCTGGAACAGGTACGTAAAGATTTTGTAGCCAATGTATCCCATGAACTGAAGACTCCGGTCGCTAGCATCAGTGGTTTTGCTGAAACCCTCCTGGCGGAAGGCGGCAGAAACTTAGATAACGTGGTCGAGTTTACCCAAATAATTTATAGCGAAGCTCAAAGGTTGGCACGGTTGATTAATGATTTGTTGGAACTATCAAAATTGGAAGCTGAGGAAAGCTGCCTCAATATGCAAATTATTGATATAAATCAATTAGTGTATGAGAACGTAGAGCGGATGGTTAAAGTAGCCCGGCTGAGAAATATTGAGATTAAATATTATCAACCCTCTAAGTATATAGAATTAATAAGTGATGTGGATTCAATTAATCAGATACTTTCAAATCTCCTCGATAATGCGATAAAATATAGCATGGATGAAGGACGCATAGAGGTCAAGTTAGAAGAGCTGAATGACCAGGTGAAAGTTAGTGTGAGCGACTGCGGTATAGGTATTCCTAAAAAAGAGATATCTCGAATATTTGAGCGGTTCTATAGGGTAGATAAAGCTAGATCTAGAAAAACCGGTGGAACCGGGCTGGGCCTTTCTATTGTTAAACATTTAGTAGAAAACTTAAAAGGTCATGTCTCAGTTGAAAGTATAGAAGGTCAAGGGTCAACCTTTTCCGTTACCTTGCCCAAATAAACGAATAATTAAAAAGTTACGGTATTATCCCTTGACGCACGGTTAAAATAGTGCTAAACTTAGAATTACCAACACATAGGAGGTAATTCTAATGACATTCTTTGAATTTCTTCATAAGTTCCCTACTGAGAAAGCCGTTGCAGATTATTTCTTAAAAATACGCTATCAAAATCATGTTGCTTGTAATCATTGTGGTTCAGTCAAAGTCTATCAACGTAACGATAATATTAAACTCTTTGATTGTGGCGATTGTCACAATACATTCTCCCCTTTCAAGGGTACTATCTTTGAAAAATCATCAACAGACCTTCGTAAGTGGATGTATGCTATTCATCTATTTCTAAACGGTAAAAAAGGCATCTCTGCTATGCAATTACAGCGTGAGATAGGTGTTACTTATAAGACAGCCTGGAGAATGTTACAGCAGATCAGAATCGCTATGGGTAATAAAGAAGATGAACGGTTTTTTGAGACGATAGTCGAGATTGATGAAACTTATATTGGTGGCAAACCCCGTAAAAATAACAATCATGATAATGATGATGATTTACCTAAGAATAAGCGTGGTAGGGGTACAAATAAAACTCCAGTTGTGGGTGTCATAGATAGGGAAAACAAGCGTATCTACGCCAGAGTAGCCATGCCTAATAAAGAAGGCAAGAAACTAACAGGTAAGCAATTACTAGAAATCTTAAATAAGGCTTGCGTAGACGGCTACAACAATACCGTAATTACCGATGAATTTAGAAGTTATAATATTCTTGATAGATCAAAATACTATCACATTAAAGTCGATCATCAAAAGATGTTTGCTATAGGTGATGTTCACACCAACAATATTGAAAGTTTTTGGGCAATACTTAAACGTGGTATTTATGGGATTTATCATCATGTAGGAGTTGAATATTTACAAAGATATGTTGACGAATTTTGCTTTAGATATAACAATCGGAATGGGAATATGTTTGATATGGTATTGAGACAAGGGATTAAGTAAACAGCTCTTGTAATTGTTAATAAATAGTGATATCCTAATATTAACCAAATAGATGAGAGGCGGCTACCTCTCATTACGACTAGGGGCGTTTTTCTCAGGAACGCTCTTTTTGTTTGACTATTTTAGTTCTTATGTATAAATACATCAATTCACCGCATAGTGTGCCGAGAGCACCATAAACAATAATATCCATAAGCCGTCCACCTCCTTTCATGGACTTGCGAGATTCAAGAATTTAAGAAGAATCTCTCACAAATACACAACTCTTGGTGTATGGACGCTAATCGCATGCTTAGTATATCATAATATTTGGTAATGCTGTATAAATATAATAAAGTGCATACTTTTGCAGGATTTTCCTTCTTTCTGTCTAATTATGGTAGATAGAGATGAACTATTATTTTAACAAAGAGTGTGGAAAGGGTTTGATATCAATGGCTATTTTACAAAATGCCGAAACTATTGTTTCATTAATTTGTGGGATATTAAGTTTAATAATGTTTTTACTTGCCAAACAACAAAAGGATAAGTGTATAAGCATCAGTAACAAAATAGAGCAACAAATACAGTTATTTAGTAAAGAATCATCAATTAATAGTAATGATGAATTTAACATAAAACAAGTTAAAACATTCGATAATAGAAAATCAATAAATTAGAGGTATCATGATGGGTGATAATTTTAGTATTGAAACAATCCAAAACTTTGTAACATCCACCGCTCAATTAACAGAAATATCGGATATTAGCAAGATAATCAAAGCAATGGTAAATATTAAAAATGATATAACGCGTGAGAAGCATAAAAAAATCAAACCTTATGATATTGATGATAAAACTTCATTAAACCAATTTACTGTTAATCTATGCGCAAAAATAAAACGGCATCATATTGAATCATATGATGTAGTTGATGATGCAATTAATTGTATTGAAGAAGTTGAAGCAGCCATTAGAAGTGATCTATATGATTACTATTGGGAAATATACATAGATATATTAAATGATATGGATATAGATATTAATGATGAAGAATGCGTAAAAAATAGTTCTGATAAAATATATTCAAAATTAATTAGGATAATTTATGATCAAATATTCGTTGGGAAAAATTCTGATATAGAAACTAATAAAAAGACCACATATTTAAGCGCTATAACTGCTTATGTGTTTTATGAATGCAAATTTTTAATACCAATAGAATGAATATTATGGTAATTGGAGTTATTTTGTTATGATAGTTAATTTTGAGAATAATCCTAAAAATTCTATAATATATACATCCAGTATTGTTCTTTCCTTTTTGAAGGAGAATAATGGTAGGGTGAATTTTGAAAAGCTATATAAGTATTGTAAAAATTACAAAATGGAATACTCAATATTTATATTAACTATTGATTGGATGTTTTTAGTAGGGTTGATAGAAGATATTAATGATAGAAACGATGTGGTGTTATGCAATTAAAAAGCTTAAGAGTTATAAAATCAACTACAGATGAAGTTATTCGAGAGATAAATTTCAATGAAAAAGGTTTATCCTTAATTGTTGATGAAACAATTAAGGTCAGTAGTGGAAGTAATATTGGCAAGACCACAGCAGCTAAAGTAATTGATCTTTGCCTAGGCGCTAAGTCAGTATCTAGTCTATACAAAGAAAAAGATACTGGTGAAAATACTGTTGTTGCCGAATTTTTAAATAAGTATAAAGTTATTGCAGAATTGACTTGCAAAATTGACAATAAACTCCATGTTTTCAAAAGAGCTTTGTATAAAAACGGAAAGAATGAAATAGACGGTGAACCAGTAAAAAATAGTGATGAATATAGGAATGATCTGAATAAGATTATTTTTAGTAATTTCAATAACAAACCTTCATTTAGACAGTTGATTTCAAAATTTATTAGATTAGAAAATGCAAATGAAGCTGCTTTACTCAAATTTCTGGGAACTTATACAAATAACTATGAGTATCAAGCTATATATGAATACTTGTTCGGAATTGATGAATCAAAATCTAAAAATGTAAATATTTTATCTTTGAATGAAAGCATTGATAAAGACATTGAAGCAATATATAGAAAGAACGGGGTATCATCTTTACTAGAATTTGAAACGAAAATAGGTTTAATGAAAGAGGAAGTTGAAAAGTTTAAGAAATCATATTCAGAAGTTACTGTAATAGAAGATTATGAAACCAAAATTGAGGCAAACCAATTATTGCTATCAGATATTCAAAAGTTGGAAAGTGAATATTCTATGACTAATCTTAAACAAGAATTGATGAAAGAAAAAATACAAAAAGAAGAAAAGAAAATCTTTGCAGTTGATACAAAATTACTAAAACGACTGTATGATGAAACAGAGTTAACATTGGAAAAACAATTATGTGATTTTGAAGATTTAGAGAAGTTTCATAATGGAATGGTTAATAAGAGAATTGCAATGCTACAAGCTTCATTAAATGAATTGATAAGCCAATCAAAGCAAAATTTTGATCAATTACAGACTTTAAGAAAAGCTTACGAGATTAATTATGTAAGTTTTAATATTGAACTTAAAGATAAATTTGAAGAAAAATATAATGAATATGCAATCAATAAAATTAAACTTGAGAATTTCGTAAATGATTATGATTATGTGAATCAAAAGATAGTGGAGAAGGAAAATAACTTAAGTAAAAAAGTTATTGAAAATAGTGATAAATCTAAAAAAGATGAAATTAAAGAAAGGTTCAATCACTATTTCAAAGAACTTACAAAAAATATAATTGGGGAACCCTTTGCCATTGTTCTGAATGAAAACGAGGATGAAGATGACTTTCCAGTTAGAATAATAGGTATGAATGGAAAACCCGGCACAGGTATAAAAAAGGCTATGATTACTTGCTTTGATTTGGCACATATTGATTTGATAATAGAAAAAAGCTACCATATGCCGGTTTTTGCTATTCATGATAAAATGGAAAACATTGATTTAAAGGAACTTTCAGGTATAATTAGTGAAGCACGAAAATTTGATGGTCAATATATATTCCCGATATTAAGTGATCGTATTGATATGATGAGAATTAAGGAAGAAGAAATTGTTTTGAGATTATCTGCTAAAGATAAGTTCTTCCGTATATAGCGCAGTATAAATTAATCACTGATAGCTGAAAGAATACCGAAAGAATCTTGAAAAGACCTCTTGGTAGAGGTCTTTTCTATAACCTATCTCCGTGTATGAAGGGATAATACCGAAAAGTTATATCCCTTTTGATTAATAGCTAAAAAGGATTCGGTTTGTGAACCGGGTCTTTTTTTTTCTTCATTTTGATTACCTAAATTTATCTAAGAAGTAAAAATAACATATCTTTAGATTTCAAAAAGTTTATATAAATAATACTCATTCTTTACTTTACATTGACTTAAAATTTTCAAAGCCGCTTTACAATGAAATCAAGAATGAATATAAATGAGGTGGCAATAATGTTTACCCAAACGCACAGATTAATTGGTGAGACGATTGGTATGGTAATTAGGAGCCAATATCCGGATAGATTAGATGAGAAAGCGTTTCAATACGGTTGTATGATCCCTGATTACTATCTGCGGTTTGTAACTATTCCCCATTACAAAAATAAATCATTCGACTTTGTTGCTAATATGATTCAAAAAGCAAGGAGTTTACCAGAAACCGTTAGGGAAAAACAAATATTTTCTACCGAGTTAGGCGTAATCACCCACTACATCAGCGATTATTTTTGCCAGGCCCATAACTATTCAGAATATGACAACTGCGCGAACCATTTAATCTATGAAGGGAGACTATCCAAAGAATTTAAAAGATTTTGTCTCCAGAAGTTTTGTCTTAATTACCTGACTGATTACAATCATCATAGACTGGGATCACTCGTTAATCTGCCTGCTTTCATTAATAACCGTAATCTAGAATATATAAACGAAAAACGGCAAATGAGAACGGATATTATATTCTGTTTAGATGTAGCAACTACCGTGGCTTTATCCATAACTAACCATTCTCAACTTGTAATATTACATCAAGCAGCCTGATCGCGAGGGAGGTTCTTGAAATGAGCAGCATAACTAATTACGTTAAAATAAGTGATTTGCGATTATTATTCCTTTTTAATAAAGGTTTGCACTGCCTGGTTCTGGATATATTTATGAATACTATTACCCAGATAGGATCACTGGTATTTGCTATTGCTTTACCCTTGATTTTAATACTATCCGAGAATAAAACTTTTGTAATTACAGGAAGCAAGATAGCAATAGTCCTTGCGATCAGTCAGACTGTTGTTTTCCTGGTGAAACGCTTGGTTCATAGACCCAGACCATTTAAGGTTTTTTCCAACATAATTAACAAAAAGCCAACGACCTGTCAATATTCCTTCCCATCCGGACATACCTGTGCGGCATTTTCATTGGCCTATGTGCTGGCTGCTAGTTTTCCCAGGCTTAGCTTTATTTTGTTTATCTTGGCTTCTTTAGTCGGCTTTTCGCGAGTATATCTGGGAGTACACTATCCAACTGATGTTATAGTAGGCGTCATAACTGCGTATGGTTCATTTCTAATTAGTACCAGAATATTTTTCTAAGACTGATGAAAGTAAATAATTTGGGTTTAATTACCTGTTGTCTGTGGGTTAAAACCAGATCTAAAGGAGTGAACAAGTATTATGAGAATTGCAGTTTTTACAGATACCTATTTCCCGCAAGTAAATGGCGTAAGCAAATATCTAGAAGAAATGAAAAAATACATGAATGATAAAGGCATTGAGTATCAACTTTTTGTATCCCAGAAACCTTGTAACATGGAAATGAACAAAACAATATCGTTTTACGGATTGCCATTTTTATTATATCCCGAGCTCAGAATTAGCTTGCCTAGTTATGCCAGAATTAAACGTATACTGGATAAATTTAACCCCGATATAATTTATTTGGCGACACCATTATCTATCGGGAAAGCTGGATTAAAATACGCCAGAAAAAACGGAATCTCCGTGGTTTCAACCTATCACACCCATTTTCCGCAATACCTGCGTTATTACCACCTTGATTACCTGCAAGGAGCGGTATGGAAATACTTAAGGTGGTTTCATTCCTTTAGCCAAATAAACTTTTGTCCTTCCAAGGAAACGATAGAGCAGTTGCATGATCATGACATTGAGAATTTAACCCTCTGCAATAACGGTATAGATTGCAATGTTTTTTCACCAGATGCACGCAGTGAAAGGATTAAGAAATATTATGCGCCTCAAGGAGAAGTAGTGCTTCTCTATGTTGGAAGAATAGCTCCCGAAAAGGATTTGGACGTTCTGATGAAAGCAGCAGGATTATTAAATGATGCAAAGGTTAAGTATAAGCTGCTAATAGTTGGTGATGGTCCAGCCCGTATGTCATTGCAGGAACAAGGTATAAGCAATGTGATATTTACTGGTTATAAATCAGGCCACGAATTATATGAAATCTACGCTTCGTCCGATATCTTTGTATTTCCTTCCAGGACTGAGACATTTGGCAACGTGATATTGGAGGCTATGGCCTCAGGAATGCCAGTTGTGGCTGCTTATGCAGGAGGAGTTAAGGAAAACTTAGTGGATATGGTTAACGGAATAGCATTTGAGGCCGGAGATGAGAGAGGGATGGCCGATGGTATATTGAAGCTGTTGGATGATACTAGCTTGCGTGAAAAGTTGGCTGAAAATGCCAGAAGTTACGCTCTAGCTAGAAACTGGGACAAAATCTTTACGGTTTTTTTCGATAACTGTCGAGAGATAGTATCCTACAATCTTCATTCATCTGAAACACTTAGCAATAAAATCTCTTAAGATAGACCTTTAACTTGTTCAAAAGGACTCCACCTGCCCAAATAATTAAAATACTTTTTATCGCAGAAGTAATATGGGGAAGCGGGGGGACAATTTGCCTCAGATTATTAAGACAATGAATAGACTAATGAACTTATTTAAGTCCATACATCCTCAAACTCCGTTGGCAAATGACAGGATAACAGATTTGCCTACCTTGGTGACTCTTTTTCCCATATTGGAGAATGACCTTACCCAATCGGAATTAGGCTTAATCTACCTGGATATAGAGAATTTTAGAGCCATTGAAGCATTATATGGTCGTAAAATCTGTGATGTGGTGCTCCGGAAGGTGGCTGGAACCCTGCGAGATTTACCTGTTTATCTTGGTGGACTCCGGAAAAAGTACGGTGTATGCAGCCTAGGGGGGGATGATTTTCTAATATTTATTGATGCTCCCCAGAATATGATTGGTTTCCAACAGGAATATACAAATATGAAAAAACATATTGAAGAGGAATTAAACCGTTCCATTCAATCCTTAGAAATTAATAAGTTTCTAAAACTGCATGTAGGATATACAGATATTAGAAAGATTCCTGATTACCATATCGAATCACAGATTTATAAAGGTCTGAAGGAGGCAGCCTTCGCGGCCAAAAACTATATTAGTGCCAGGGAGCACTCAGACTGGCAATTGATTCGCAATATTATAAACAAAAAACAAATAAGAAACGTTTACCAGCCAATTGTCTCGCTGAGAACGGGAGATATAAAAGGTTACGAGTCTTTAGCCCGAGGTCCAGAAGGAACAATTTATGAATTTCCCCTGCAACTTTTTGCCGCTGCTGATAAATATAAATGTTTACTTGAGATGGAGGATTTATGCAATAGTTTGGCGATTGCTAATGCGGTAAATGGATTAGGCAAAAACTATCTTTTTTTAAATATTAACCCGATTGTTTTGAATTCTGTTAACTACCATCGGGGTCATATTCAGGAGATTTTACGTAAAAATGGTATAGATTTTAGTAATGTAGTTTTGGAGCTTACTGAAAGAAATCAAGTTGAGAATTATGCTAACCTAAGGGAAGCACTGCGGTATTACCGCAATCAAGGATTTTTGATTGCCATCGACGATGCTGGGGCCGGTTATTCCAGCTTACAGGCTATCGCAGAATTGAACCCAGAATTTGTGAAAATGGATATGTCATTGGTAAGAGATATTGATAAGATTCCTATCAAAAGGGCTATGATGGAAACATTTGTAGATTTCTGCTCTAAAATAAACGCCCACATTATTGCTGAAGGAATTGAAACCATAGAGGAATTAAGAGTGCTAAGCAATAGCGGCTGTGAATACGGACAGGGATTTCTACTAGCAAGTCCAGGGCATATGCAAGCAGAGGTAATAACGCAGGTACGGGAGCAAATTCAAGTTTGTTATGCTGAAAATATAAATAAACCATCTTACAGCCAGAAAAACATAGGAGAGATTGTAACTTACAATAAACATATTGCCCCCAAAATGTTAGTCGGGCAGGTCGTGGACATGTTTAAAGAGAATAAGAGCATGAACGGGATAGTAATATGTGATGATATGAAACCGGTGGGTCTGGTTATGCGCGACAGGTTATTTGCCATGCTAGGAACTAGATACGGATATGACCTATTTATTAAACGACCTGTATCTGAATTTATGGATTCTGCTCCTCTGATTATATCTTGGAAAACACCTCTGGAAGATGCCTCCCGAATGGTCTCCCGTAGATTGGATAGCGGTATTAATGATTATCTTATCATCACTCGAGATGATCGATATTGCGGCATTGTCTCGGTTGCAACATTACTGACAGCCATGGCAAAAATAAATGTGGAACAGGCTAAAGACTCAAACCCTCTTACAGGGCTGCCAGGCAATCGGTGTATAACCCAGCGTATAATAAAGGAATTAAACAATCCAGAACAAAAGATGATGATTCTCTATCTTGATTTAGATAGCTTTAAAGCATTTAATGATCAGTTTGGTTTTGAACATGGGGATAGGGCGCTGGTGTTTATGGCTCAGATTATTAGCAATACGGTTTTGCAATATGGGAATGCAGGTGATCTCATAGGACATGTGGGGGGAGATGACTTTTTAGTGGTAACTACACCTGAACGGGCTTCCGATATTGCTGCAAGGATTATTAATCTTTTTAATGAAGGGATAGCTGATTTCTATGACCAGCCTACCCTGGCGCAGGGCTACGTCAAAGCTTTAGACCGGCAAGGCAACAACGCCCAAATTCCGATTATGAGCATTTCTATCGCCGGGGTAAGTAATGAATTCAAGGATTTTAAAAATCATCTCGAGCTAGGTGAGGTCGCAGCAGAGGTGAAAAAGATAGCCAAGTCCATTCAGGGAAGTTCTTATCAAGTTTACCGATTAGATAGCAAGAATTGCTTAAAAGATCAATATATAACAGTTTAAGGTTACGTTAGAAAGAAATTTGGACCAAACAGGGCACTACTCTTTTCAAATCTTTAATACCATATCAATATGATTCGGTTAAACTGAGTATTCTTATTCTGCTTAAGCTATGATCATACCTACGAAGTCAAATAATAGTGTGTGAATGTCAACGAAAAAGTTTACCACCTAATCACCAATTTGTTTACCACTCACGATCATGAAAAAGTTTACCACTTTAGAGATTATGAGCATGAATTAGTTTACCATTAATGCTCTAATTATGGGGAAACACCCTGCCATAAGTATTTCCCCAACATCGTTATTCTTTGTTTGAATACTCGGCTCTGTATGGACGATCAGAATTCATATTTAGTACATGAGATCTGAATGTTAAGCGGTCTATTAGCGCTGTAACCATAGTTTTGTTCTCGAACATAGTGATCCAGTCAGAGAATTTCAGATTAGTTGAGACGATGACGCTGCGACGTTCTGCTCTATCAGCGATAACCTTGAACAGCAATTCCGATTGGTGGCGGTTAAAAGTCAAGTAACTCAGTTCGTCAATGATCAATAAGTCCGCTTTTGAAAGTTGCTTCTCTATTCTAGTTAATTTCTTGTATTCCTGAGCCTCTATGAGCTCATTGGATAGGTTGGCTGCCGTATAAAATTTGACATTCATCCCCTGCATGCAGGCTTTGACACCAAGAGCAATGCTCAGGTGAGTTTTTCCGGTACCCGGGTTACCAATCATTACGATATTCTGACGCTTGCTGATAAAATCACAGCTGGCTAGCTCATTGATAAAAGCTTCAGCAATGTGCTCCAGATAACCGCAATCCATTTCGTCCATGGTCTTTATGTAAGGAAAGTTTGCTACCTTGATTTTGCGTCTATTGCTGCTTTCCATTCGGGTATCCAGCTCAATTCTCATCAGTGCAAGCAAGAAGTCATCATAACTCTTGTTACTGTCTAATTGGCGGATCACATCCCCATAATGCTTAAAGGTGGGGATTCGAAGCTGCTTTGCATATAGTTCAATAGTTTGTGCATTCGCATTTTTCATCGGCTGGCCACCCCATACTTTTCATCATATTTCCTTAAATCGGTCTGGGTAATATTAATCTCGTTTTTAAGGTATATGACGGAGTTGTCAACCGGCTCATTCAGGTACGTTCTAACCATATCTACCGTTGGAACTATATGCGACGGAATGAGGTGTTTGATATTTAAAATTCTTTCTTCTCCGTAATCCACAATCAGGCGAAGAAGTTTGACCATTTCCCGGTTTCCGCCGGGTAATTGACAGCCCCAGTCCAGAATCTCTTTGGTCAGGGTTTCCTTGACCGGCCTGGCATTTGATACGGAACGAGGCTTTCTCTCTAACAAGTCAATATAGTGTTCTAATCGGTACTGTGTATTACCGGGCAAATACTGCCTGGAGTAGGTGGCTATTACTGATCCTTCATAAAGGATACAGATATTGTTGGCATAGCCCTTCACAGTAACGTTTTTCCTCAGGTATCTAGTGGGAACGGAATAATTGCTTTTCTCATAACGGACTGTTGAAAAATCATCTACTTTGGCAATAGCTGTTTTGCTCGTATCATAGCGGTACATAGGGATTGTATTCAACATCTTAACTTCTTCCTGATACAGTACACTGACAGGATGCTGGCGGCTTTCGACCTTATGATTACGGCGATAATTAAGGCAATCGTTCCAGAGCTTACGGTTTAGTTCCTCAATATCAGATACTCTGGGAACCGGTACCAGGAAGTTTCTGCGGGAGTATCCGACTAGGTTTTCAACAAGACCTTTTTCGTTCCCGCTACCCGGGTTGCAGAAGTCTAGATTAAAAGCATAATGGGCACTGAATGATAAGTATTTGTTCTGTAGCTTGGCATAAATGCCGAATCCTTCTTTAACAGCGACCTTAGCATTATCGAATATCAGGCGCCTTGGAATACCGCCGAAAAAATCAAACATAAGTTGCTGGGCTTCCAGAAAGCTTTCCTCGTTGGGAGCTTTGTATACCTGGACGAAGATGTCGCAGCTATGGCATAAGCGCCCACAGAATGTGTGCACCTTTGTCTTTTGACCATCAATATATACGGTGGCTTCACCCCAGTCGATTTGGGCAGCTTCACCGGGCTCATAGGATAGAGGGACACTGCTTTGGGACGGCACTGATATATTGGCCTTTAACTGTCTGACAGCTCTGTTTACTGTTGTATAGGAACCGGTAAAGTGACGCTCGCTGACTAATCGGTCAAATATTCTCTTGGAAGTATGCTTTTGTTTTTTAAGGTTTTCATTAGCATCTTCTTTAAAGCAGCCAAGAATGAAAGAGTTAATATCTTCAGTTAGTACATCAGGTTCCCGTTGGTAAGTTTTCCGTACTTCAGGGTGGGTAGAGCCTTCACAGTATTTCTTAACAGTTTGCCTCGAAATCCCAAGGCTTTTTGCGATTGAACGTATGGATTCACCACCCGAATAGCGTGTGCGGATTGCTGAATAAATGTCCACTTCAATTATCACACCTTTCATTCCTCCCATAAAATATTTTGATAATATTTTACAGGGTCTTTAATGTTAGGTGGTAAACTAATTCATGATCAAAACATCCTAAAGTGGTACACTATTACATTATCATTTACAAGTGTGCCGTTTGTAAAAGAATTTATATATATAATACTCATTATTAACTTTACGTTGACTGAAAATTTTCAAAGCTGCTTTACAATGAAATAAAATAATGATGGGGGAGGTCTTCCAGAGCTTAAATCTAGTTCTTCCTTTGGCTTATTTCAATTTAGCTTTCCCTGTAATGTAAATAATCATTTAGAAGGGTGACAACATAATGGTGAAAACATTTGTTCTTGATTCCAGCGTATTAATCCATTCAGCAGATAGTATCCTGTCTTTTGAAGAAAATATCGTAGTCATCCCCGAAGTAGTAATTGAGGAAATTAATTCTTTTCTTTGGGAACAAGGCGATTTAGGTAAAAATGCCCAAAAAGCACGAGTAATGATTAACCACCTGCGATCGGAGGGGAGATTAGGCGAAGGGGTTCTATTACCAAACGGCGGAACACTAAAAGTGGAGTCGAATCACGTCAATCAGAAACTGCCTTCTCATTGGAATCCGAAGGAGTATGATAATCGGTTATTTCAGGTGTGTATGGCTTTGAAGGAAAACGGCAATGAGGTTATTTTGATTACCAAAGATATTTTAACGCGATTTAAAGCTGATATCCTGGGAATCCGTACCCAGGATAATGAATACGAACTGTCATGCGAGCTTAACGACCAGTATCAGTCCAGAAGTGAGGTGTTCGTATCATCATCCGAAATTGACGATTTTTTCAGAAAAGGATATCTTAACCCAGAAAGGATCAAAAAACAAACAGACCAGCTGTTGCTTACTCCCCGCCGTTGGCCATCAAAGCAGAGAGAATACAATGTAAAATTACGAAAATTAGGGTGATAAAGAATGGTTTCTTTAAACGAAATGGAGTACGAACGATCGCCGCTAGCTATGGAGGCAGCTAAAAGAATGTAACCTAAAAATAACATTATCTTTAATAAAAGATGATACCAAATTAACTTTGGGCAATTACACTAATACAAAAGGAGAGGAGGTGAAAAAATGAAACTTGAAGCAGATTTGCATGTTCATACTACAGCTAGCGGACATGGTTATAGTACCATCAAGGAAATAGTTGAAGAGGCTGGTCAAAAAGGAATTAAGATGGTTGCTATTACCGATCATGGCCTTAAAATGCCAGGGGCTCCCCACT
>Ga0074193_1002578_pt1 | contig 15889 bp, 15 predicted proteins | sample EPASupsiteHSE605_FD_64523 | JGI IMG/M metagenome (GOLD analysis project Ga0074193, IMG submission 64523) | Bioremediated contaminated groundwater from EPA Superfund site, New Mexico - Sample HSE6-05 | ecosystem: Environmental > Aquatic > Deep subsurface > Groundwater > Contaminated ... | reverse complement strand
CATAGCAGCATCAAACGCATTATTCACGATCTGCTTAGAGGCCATTTTGGGTGTCGCACCAAGAATTAGGGCAGCTTCTACTAGTTGTTTATTGGTTGTCATTCCCTCTACAAGCGTTTTAACGCCAAGGGAGATGCCCGTCATCGAATTGCCAATAATCATGCCTGCGATCGGAATAACATATCTCGGCTCGTACCAGGGGGACACCTGCAATACTATTAATACAAAATAAATCAGACTTGCAAGGATGCCTAAGGTCATGGAAAAGGCGATAACCTTTTTTATCTTAGCTGATAACGGCGATTTGGTCCGGTTAAAGATGTTATGGATGGCGAAGATAAGCATAATAGCGGTAATGACGAGAGTATAAATGGGATGGCTATGTTCAAAAACATAAGCAAGTATATAACCGACAAGTACCAGTTGAATTGTCATCCGAAGTGAAGAAATCAGAATTTCTTTTTCTCTTGGAATCCCTTTGAGCCTGACAATCAGGATGAGCAAAAGAATAAAAATATAGGCCGCAGTCATTTGCCAAAACGATAAATCGATGCTCTCTTGCATGGCTAGGCCTCCTTTTTTATAACAACTTTGCCTTTTTTGATTTCTACCACATGCTCGGCAAAAGCTTTAACCACAGCTTTAGAGTGAGTAACCATAATCATTGTTTTTTTTAAGCGAATGACATGCTGGACCAGTTGTTCCATCACAAATTGAGTCGTCTCCTCATCTAGAGCTGATGAGGGTTCATCTAGAAGGAAAACTTGCGGTTCCAGTAGCAGTACTCTTGCCATAGCTAAACGTTGTTTCTCCCCTCCAGATAAGGAACTGGCATCAAGTATCAGATCTTTATCCAGTCGAACAATTTTTAAAGCATCTATCAATTGATCATCCTTTACTGGCGGCTTTTCACGAAACTTAAATCCAATCAACAAGTTATCTCTTACCGTTCCTTCAAATATTGCAGGAGTCTGCGAAAGCATCATGACATTCCGCCTTAATTCAACGGGATCCCACTGAGATAGAGGTGTATTCTGAAACAAGATTTCACCTTTATCACAACTGATTAAATGATTTAACAGCCTTAATAGTGTCGTTTTACCACTTCCGCTTTCTCCCACGATGCAGGTTATCCTCTGCTCAAGAATATCTAGTTCGTCGATATCTAAAATATCTTTATACTTCACTCCACGCAGTGAAAACATTCGCGCACCCCTCCTTACTATGCTTCATCAGCGTTTATTTCTTTAAAAAGCTCATAGGCTTTCTTTTTTGCTTCCCGTAATACTACGCTTCCTTTCTCGGTGATTTTGTAGTACTTTCGAATTTTCCCCTCTACATTCTTATCTTCTTTTTCTAACAAACCGGCAGATTCCATGGTGTGAAGAAGAGGATACAGAGTCCCTGCGCTCAAATGATATCCATGCTCTTGAAGTTCCTCTAACATCCAAGAACCATAAATAGCCCCTTTTTGAGCATGATGGAGGATGTGAATCTGAATAAACCCCAAAAACAGTTTTCGATAGATTTGCTTTTCCACTTGAAAATCACCACTTATACATGAATTACAATATCACATATCGATATCAATGTTTGATATAACCCTATCATTCTTTTTTAGGTTAGTCAATATGGGTTAACCGTTATCCGCGCTTAACCCATACCTTGTTTACCAAGCTTAAAAGATTCTAATAAAATATCCAAGCTTACCTTAACGACAATTGTCCATTAATAAATACAACTAAGGCTTACGCCAAGTCTTAGCGAAGCCTTAGTTGTACTTTACTTATTATAGATTTATACTTACTAATAATTTAAAGAACTATTTTGAACTGTTCGCTAAAGCAATTCATATTGCAATTTTTGGGAAAGGTGGCTGAACGTCGTTATTCAACATGAAGTTCTCTATTTCGTTTATGGTTTAGCCTTTTTCACAATGGGACTGGCCATTTCCATGCAAATTATTCAGCCAAGCCAGTTAAAGTTGTCCAAAACACTATGGTTGTTGGCTGTTTTCGGGTTTACCCATGCGGTGTCAGAATGGGGTTATCTATTTGTGCCAATTCAAACAGCGGGTCAAGAAGAGTATCTTCTAATTTTAATGATGGTTCATCTTGCTTTCATGGCCCTTTCTTTTGCGTTTCTCCTTGCCTTTGGACTGGCACAGTATTTTGATAAAAAGATTTATATACTTATACCCGCTGCAATCTTCTTTGTGTGGTACGTAAACTTCATTTTTTTCTTTGATAAACACGCTTTAACTCTTTGGTACGTTAAAAGTGAGATTTGGGCACGATATTTACTGGGCTTTCCAGGTGCCATCTTATCCGGACTGGGACTTTGGCGTCGCAGGCAAGAACTCAAGGTCTGGGGAATTAAAATTAGTCACTATCTTCGGAGTGCTTCAATAACACTTCTAATATACAGTGTCTTAGGAGGGTTAATCGTTCCAGCTGGAGATGTCTTTCCCAGTCGAATCTTTAATAACGAGACCTTCCTTGATCTGTTTCATATCCCAGTTCAGGTCGTCCGCGCAGTATCGAGTATTTTTTTAAGCTGGTATGTTCTGCGAATTCTCTCCGTTTTCCACTTAGAGTATGAGAAAAACATAGAAAAATTCGAGAAGCTAGAAACTCTTTGCACAGAACGTCAAAGGATTGCTAATGATATCCACGATGGGGCGATTCAAGCTCTTTACGGATCAGGGATGCTCTTAGATCGAGCCTCTGAACTTATTGACCAGGATCCCGTCCGGAGCAAAGAGTTAATAACAAAAGTTATCGAGCGTTATAACGAAACAATTAAATCGCTTAGACGATACATCCATGGCCTTAAATCAGATGATTACGGACAAGCAGCAGTTGAACATCGATTTAATCAGTTGTTAATTGAATACCATGAAGGATTTCCAAACATAAAGTTTGAGGTTTCCATCAATATTCCGATCTGGTTTATTTTTATTCCAGATGCAGTTGATCATACTTATTTTATAATGCAAGAAGCCTTAGCCAACGCAATTCGACATTCAGGAGGATCAATTATCTCTGTCGAGATATGTGGAGATGAACATCTCTACAGGATGACCATTAAGGATAATGGTCGGGGAATAGGATTCGAGAAAAGAAATTCTAACCAACTATCTTCGGTCTCTGAGTTACATGGCCATGGAATTAATAGTATGCATCAGCGATCAAAGTTGCTAAATTCCAAACTTGAAATTACTACTAATGACCAAGGTACTCAAGTCATGATCCAATTAGAGAGGAGTGGTCATAATGTTAAAAAGATATAAAGTAATGGTTGTCGATGACCACGATGTGGTTAGAATGGGTTTGATTGCCTTACTTGAAGAATCAGAGTTCGAGGTTGTATCCGAGTCAGGTAGTGTAGCGGAGGCCGTAGAGAAGTCTATGAAAACGAGCCCAGATGTCATTTTAATGGATATTCGTTTACCCGATGGCAGTGGAATAGAGGCTTGTCGTCAAATTCTTTTACGTCAACCCACGGTTCGCGTTCTGATGCTCACATCCTATGCAGATGAAGAGGCCGTCTTACAGTCCATTGAAGCTGGTGCTTCTGGGTATGTTCTCAAAGAGATAGGTCGCCATGCCTTACGAGATACAATTCGCAAGGTTGTCGCAGGTGAAGTTTGTTTCGATCCCATTCAAACCTTGAAGTTAATGAATCGAATATTGACAAAATCAACTCATGATGGTAACAAATTACTGAACTTAACCAATAAGGAACGCGAAGTACTAATTGAAGTATCCAAAGGAAAAAGCAACAGAAAAATCGCTGAAGATCTTTTCCTTAGTGAATACACCGTTCGTAATTATGTTAGCAGTATTTTGAATAAATTGAACTTAACGAGTCGTGTCCAACTCGCTAACTATGTTTTTGAAAAAGGATTACATTCTTAAAGTTCTTTTTCAAAGAGGGGGTCAAATGTACTAGTGAACAGCAGTACATTTGACCCTGATTTTTTTTTGATGACCATTATATAATTCAATTAATAAGGGAACTATAAATCATGCAACAATCTTCGTCAGGTTGTTGCTGTAATTAGGAGCTGAACAACAGTGACCACTGACAATGAAATTGGAACCAAGCTTGATCGACAATTGAGCGGCCCTAGTGCCAAGACGAAAAAAATTATTATTATTGGATCGCTTGCTATCGTACTTCTAGGGATTTTAGCAGTAGTTGGTATGCATTACACCTCGCAACCAAACTTTTGTGCTAGTTGTCATCAAATTAATCCTTCGGTAGTCTCTTGGTCTGTAGGACCACACAAAGAGGTGACTTGCTTAAAATGCCATGCTGATCCTGGTACAACTGGGTATGTTAAGCGCAAAGTTGCTGGATTAAATGAGGTATATCTACAAGTTACTAACCAGATTCCTGACAAAATAGAGGCGAAGATCAACCCTGCAGCTTGTATTTCCTGCCATACTGGCAGCAGTGAGTTCCCTAAAGCAAAGAATCTTATCCTGCCTTCTGGGGAGCTTGCGCCAACGTTTCCTCATAAAGAGATTTTGCAGAATAGTACTTCGTGTCTGACTTGTCATCAGGATGTCGGTCATAGTAAAACAACAAAACAATAAGGAAGGGGAAAACTATGAAAAAGCATCTAGCAAAAATCATTGGACTAACAGTCCTCTCGTTGGCGGTCGTAACAGGGTGCGCCGGTACTCAAACTAAACCTGATACAACCCCAACTCCAACACCAGCTCCCGTGACCGACGCGAAAACTCTAACATCCGTTAAAACATCAGCTACCCCAACAGTAGATGGCAAATCCTCAGAGGATTTCTGGGCAAATGCACCAGAGATGAAAGTAACCCTATCAAACGCCGGTGCTCTCCAAGGGGGTACAGGAGGAAAGTTTGACAATGGCAACACCGAAGTCTCAATGAAATCAGCCTATGATGCTGAGAACGTTTATTTCTTACTTCAATACAAAGATCCTACTGATTCCAAAGCACGTGGCCCTTGGATTCTGGAAGGCGGAAAATTAGTTAAAAAACCTTACAATGAATTCTACGAGGATAAACTCGCCATTAACTGGAACATCAAAGACTCGACGAAAGATTTTAATACAGCCGGTTGTGCCGTAACCTGCCATGTTGCTACGGATAAAGAAGGAAAATCCGTAACAAAACACTGGACAAACGCTGAGAATGAATTATTAGATATGTGGCACTGGAAGTATGTTCGCCAGAACTCCTTGTTCGGTCCCGACAAACCAGGTCTAATGCATGACCAATACATGGATAGCGTTAAATACGATCCTAACGATGCTACAAAGAGCGGTGCAGGTCGCCACGCTGACCCCGGTGCAAAAGAGTATGAAGATAATGTGACTGCCGATAAATCAGCTCCTAAGTTAGTTTTTGACGGAACACCACTAAACGGAAATCCCTATGTGATTGTTGACGGTCTTGATAAGACTAAGCCATTCACAGCAGACTATATAAAGAGCATGAAAGAGGGAGACTTCATCCCTGGTCCGATAGCTAAACAAATTTCCGGAGATCCTGCTGACATAAAAGCAAAAGGAAAATGGGAAAATGGTGTATGGACTTTAGAGATCTCCCGTAAATTAAAAACCACGTCTGATAAAGACATCCAGTTCGATGATCTCGCTAAAACCTACTCCTTTGCAATCGCTGCCTTTGATAATTCCCAAATCGGTCATGCCTATGAGAACACAGTACAAAAACTAACCTTTAAACAGTAAAATTGCCCCAAAGTTTTAAAGCCTTTACTTGATTTAAGATCGAGTAAAGGCTTTCTCTAATTCTTAACAACTACGGTAACTCTAGATTAGTTCTTTCTTAGACTACTTTCCACTTTATAATCTTTTCAAATTAATTCTTTCGTTCGGCAGGATATCGAGAAGAAATGTAGAATAATAATGGAAGTACCAGCTATTTTAAACACCTTCAATTATTTTTCTATGGAAGTTCCTGTAGGGGGAATACTATGAAGATCCGTTCCCTATCTAAGCTAACGCGTGCATATGTTTTAGCCTTAGGTTTAGTTGCCTTTTTGACCCTTGCTACTTTCATAACAATGCACCTAGTCATCTTGACTCAGAAGGATAGTGCTTTACTTGTAAATGTAAGTGGAAGTCAACGATGGTTGTCTCAGAAAGCAGCCCTTCTAAGCCTAGAGCTTGTTCATTGCTCCGCTTCTGCTGAGCGAGATCAAACTAGAATGCAACTGTTAAGCATCATTGATCGATTAAAAACAAATCACCAAGCATTGGTCGAAGGTAATCCTCATCTGATCTCATCGCGCAACTTATCTCCTCAAATGCAAAAAATGTATTTTGATCCACCCACAAATATCCACACTCGAATTAACCGCTTTACATCTGAAGCTCTAGCTCTAACCAATGAACCAGAACACCTACTTACTCCTGATAACTCTCACCTTATTTACCTACTTCAACACAGTGAAAACCTCTTGGAATCTCTCGCCCAAATAGTATCCCTGTACCAGAAAGAAAGTGAGGCCAAGGTTCAAAGTCTTAGGATTGTAGAGATTACTAGTGGCGTGATTATCCTTATGACTCTGACTTTTCTAGGGTTGTATATTTTTCGGCCATTAGCAAACACTTTACTGAAAGAGAGGTCTCAATTAGAAAATGCGAATCAAGAACTTAGTTTTCTCTCCTCCGTCGATGGCTTAACGGGTATAGCTAATCGCAGACATTTTGATCAGTTTCTTGAACAGCTCTGGTTGCTTGCGACACGCAATCATGAGCCCATCGCAATCATATTGTGCGATATTGACTTCTTTAAATTGTATAATGATACGTATGGTCACTTACAAGGGGATGAATGCCTTAAGGAAGTAGCGATTTCCTTAAAGAGCTCCCTCAAACGCCAAGGAGATTTCGCTGCTCGTTATGGTGGGGAAGAATTTGTGGTCGTTCTCCCCAACACGGATGTCGAAGGTGCTTTAGAAGTTGCAGAAACTTTACGTATTAATGTGGAAAACCTACAAATACCGCATCGTCTTTCCCCCATAACTCAAAAAGTGACGATTAGCCTAGGAGTCGCTATTGGACATGCTGATCCAACAAATCAACCAAAAACCTTAATAGAGGCCGCAGATACAGCCCTTTATGAAGCAAAACAGGATGGTCGCAACCGTTTTAAACTAGCTAATGTTTCTACGTTAAACTAAATAAGTCGTATAGACTTATATCAAAATATTCAGGAGGTTATACCATGAGTTTTGAAATTAATAAGAGTGTAAAATGGGTAGGAAAAATTGATTGGGAACTTAAAAAATTCCACGGGGACGAGTACTCTACACATCGAGGTTCCAGCTACAACTCATTTCTTGTCCGTGACGAGAAAATAGCCCTTATCGATACGGTCTGGACCCCTTTTGCCAAGGAATTTGTTACTAATTTGAAAAAAGAGATTGATCTTAATTCAATCGATTATATCATTGCCAATCATGGTGAACCCGATCACAGTGGCGCGTTACCTGAATTAATGAAGGAAATCCCTGATACTCCTATTTACTGTACGGCCAATGCCATCAAATCCTTAAAAGGTCAATACCACCAAGATTGGAATTTTATACCTGTCAAAACAGGGGATAAATTGAGCCTTGGGTCCAAGGAGTTTGTTTTTGTGGAAGCTAGAATGCTTCATTGGCCAGATACGATGTTTACTTATATGACCGGAGATAATATTCTTTTCAGTAATGACGGATTTGGCCAACATTATGCTTCTGAGCATATGTTCAATGACTTGGTCGACCAAGCCGAGTTATATCAAGAAGCCATTAAATATTATGCCAATATCTTAACTCCATTTAGCAAAATGGTTGAAAACAAAATCAAAGAAATCTTAAGCTTTAACCTACCTGTCGATATGATTTGCCCAAGTCATGGTATCCTATGGCGCGATAATCCCTTACAAATTGTCAATAAGTATATGGAATGGGCTAAGGATTACCAAGAAAATCAAGTTACAATTATTTACGATACTATGTGGAACAGCACCCGACAAATGGCCGAAAAAATAGCAGCAGGGATTAAATTAAGTAACAAAGATATTACCATAAAATTATTTAATTCTAATTCTACTCACACCGATAAAAATGACATCATTTCTGAAGTCTTTAAGTCAAAGGCGATTCTTGTGGGTTCACCGACTATTAATAAAGGCATCCTCTTCTCTGTTGCCGGGATCCTAGAAATGATTAAAGGCTTAGGATTTAAGAACAAAAAAGCTGCTGCCTTTGGTAGTTATGGATGGAGTGGTGAAAATACTAAACTTATTTCCTCCGAATTAAGCAAAGGTGGGTTCGAGCTCTTGAACGAAGGTCTAAGGGTAACCTGGAATCCAGATAGCGATGCTGAAGTTAATTGTCTGGAACTTGGGCGTAGTGTTGGAGAAGCACTTAAAGCAAGTAAATAACCGAATTAAATATCATGAGGGAAGGGGAACGTTATTAAAACGTTCCCCTTCCCTCATGCCTTAAGTCCCATAGCGCGTCCTAACTCATACGCCATATCCCTACCCTCGAAGAATGACCGCTAGTATATAAATCTTACGCTTCCAGAGCAGTTGTAAGACACTCAAACATTAACATTTCCTCCACTTAAAATTATCTAGAGCTGTTTATGTACCTAATTATTCAATGATTGTATCTTCAAGTTCGTTTAGCAGTCTGTCCAATGAAGCACCACTGCTGCTATGGCTTCTAAATACTGGTATTTTCTTTCTTTTTGCTTCTTTTACTGCGGTGTGAATCATTTTATGAGATACTGTCGAGGTGAATAATACAATTCCATCAGGAGATCCTATCACCTTATCAAACCTAGTAGGCATCTGGGTATAGACTTTTACATTATGCCCACGCTTGGAGCATATCCCCAAATATTCACGATGCATTCTATCATGACCACCAACTAGCACGATACTCATGTTTTCTTACCTCCTAGCAATTTTCTAACTATCCAAAAAACAATTTTATAATTAGGAATTATTCTCATTGATTACTAAAATGATTTGCCTATCTTTCTAACTCGGGTTTCAAACTTAATGTCTTATTCAAGTCTAAAGTTCTGATTTTATGCTTTAATGAAGAACTCTAATTAACAAGAGCATTTCAACTAAGGTTCTAATTGATAATGGTTATCAATATCTGTGAATATCATAGCACTCCTTTTTAATATCGTCAATAACAATTTATTGCGCACCAAAAAAGAGCCTTTCACTTTAAAGTAAAAAGCTGTGGAAATTCAAAAGATTCGTGGGTAAATTGGAAGTATGGATGTATAGCTATTGCTTAAACGTAAGCGTAATGTCTACAATTTCAGGAGTATTGCCCACCCGAATTGGCGGCCCCCAAGTCCCATACCCAGACGATACAATAAGTTGAAAATCACCCTTGCGTAGAAATCCCCAGTCCTGTTCAAAAATTCGCTGTGTTATTAACTGAATCGGAAACAATTGTCCACTGTGAGTATGACCTGATACTTGTAGATCTACCCCTTGCTCGACAGGCTCATCCAAATGTGAGGGTTGATGATCCATTAATATTATTGGCAGAGAACGGTTTACCCCTTGGAGTATGGTTTTCAAGTCTTGTCTTTTGGCACCATTAAAACGCGACCCTGATAGATCATCTCGACCAATTAGATAAAAACTCCCCGCAATCTCCTGAGAACTATCCCGTAATACCTTAACCCCTGCTTCACCTAGATATTTTATGGCTTCCTCAGCATTACCACCAATATACTCATGGTTACCCAGCACCGCAACAGCACCGTACGTGGCCCCTAGTTTACGAAAAGTGTCTGCTACTTGCTGTTTATTCGTTGATTCAATATCTTCATCAAACACATCCCCCGCAAACAAGACCAAATCAGGTTTAAGTTCATTAACCTGATTGACTAGTTTCGTCAAGTGATCATTATGAACGATCGTTCCTAAATGAATATCTGAAACCATGACAACATGCAATTGCTTTAAGGACCCAGCTTTTTTTGCAATCGTCAAATCATAATGATTAATTCGGGGATGGCTAGCGTTCCATGCTCCGTAGCTTACAATACCAACGACTAAGACAATAACGATCAATCCCAAAGCGGGGTTTAAACTCCGTTTTATTTCCAGTGGTACAATCCGCAGCCAGCGGTCAAACCATCGTAAAAGATCAAGTGAAGTGATAATTAATAAAAAGTAGAACATAAAAGCCATCCAATAAGCACCTACTATGGTCATTCCTTCGTACAAGACCGTCGGAAGGAATTTTTCGCTAAACCGACTGATTAAGTAGGAGAAGGAAAGGAGTAAAAAGACAGACCAATATACTTTGGAACTTAAGAAGGGCACATAACAAAACAAGGCCTGCCAACCACGCAGACCAATGTAGTAATTGAGTCCACCGAAAACCAAAAAAATAACAGTACCCACAAGAATAAATAAGGGGTTTGTCATATCTAGGGTATACCTCCTGAGTTCCAATATTTAAGTGATTTACATTATCTACAGGGGGTATTATACAACTTTTTCCGGCTTACGTCACATCCCTCCATACACATACTTCTTCATTAACAACTGTATTACGGTTATCCTATAAGAAAGACCTACGTACTAATTTAGAACGAAAACACAAAAATGCTTCCTCTTAGAAGGAATATTCAGATGGGAACAAGAATGAAACTTAACAGTATGGCAGGAATAGTGTGGAGGAGGGTTAGTGCATGACTGACAACCATTATGAAGGTGGGTATGCACCCGCATTTATGAAAAGCAGAGAGAACCTGCGAAAGTTGATACCACAAATTATCATGGAAAGATCACTTTGTAATTTTTCAAATGGTTGCTTTTCAATCGATAGCTTTGGTCAGACAATACAAATTTCCTACCCAGAAGGGCAAATAATTAATACGGGTTCGGAGACCTCTCACTCACTCGACAAGAGATTACTCCTTCTTAATTATTTGTCCTACGCGAAAAACCTCCCCCTCTCCGGTCAATGGGTGTCCTACCGTGATTTACCCAGCGGAAATGTCTTCTATCCACACATTAAAAAGTATGCCATTGAGGCCTTAGGGGATTTTTTTTCTAGCTGTGACAAAAATATATTAAGACAAAGTTTAATAGAGATGGGGTTCGATTTGATTCAAGCCAAAGCTGATATTACTGCCAAAGGGTTCTTTGCTCCCAAAATTCCTATACTTCTCCACTTCTGGGAAGGAGAAGAAGAAATACCCTCAGCATGCCAGATTCTATTCGATAGTACAATATCAGAGCAAATGCATATAGAAGATAGTGCCGCATTATGTAATATAATTAAAAACACAATTATAGATCAATATACGAATGCATTTAACCAAGCCCCGCAACTAAAGTAAGGTTGTATCAGGAACATAGCCAAACAACAAAAGTCTAGGAAGAGTCCTAGACTTTTCTGTCACAATCTAAAATTACATAGTTTTTGCCAAGTACAAGTGATCTCTCCGTCCCTTGACACCAGTAGATTCCGGAAGAGTAGAGCAAAAACGATCGATATACTCTTGAGGCAGTTTCTTAATTAACAACACGGGTATATCGGATTTGTTAAGCACACTATGGGCTAAGCTACCATACATTAACCCTTTAAAACTACTTGGTCCTCGCGTCCCCATAATGATTAACTCAAATTCCTTTTTAGTTGCATAATTGATAATGGCTTCTACTGTATCTGGAATATTGGGATTAGCAAAAATAACCTGTTGAGTAATGTTAAGCCCTTTCCCCAAAAAAGTTTCGTTAATTTTTGCTATTATTTTAGAGAATTGACTTTCATAATTAAGTTTTTCTAATAAATCTTTTTTCCAGTCCAAGTTAGGATCAGTCGACCATATTTCCATTAAATTGTGATCCTCTAGTCTAGCCCCTTTGACATGTTCTTGAACATAAACGATAGTTAAAGACATATTAGGTATTCTATTAAATAGGTTGGCAGTATACACAGCCGCAGACAAAGAATGCAGTGAGCCATCAAAATAAAGAAGCACCTTAAATGGATCAACCTCATTCATCCTAAATAATCACCTCATCTCAGTTTAAATAAATGAGTCAATGCCTTATTCAAGCCGAATTCCGTTTTAGGGTACTTTGGGTTGAAGATTGAGTATCTACCCTGTTACCCTGTTTAAAACGAATAATATAACGAATAATCATCAATACTCCGACAATAGCACCACCATACAGTGTAACTGTAGCTGCTAAATCAAGAACACTGGCAACTCCTTGAGAAAAATTTGCCATTTGAAGATCCACTAAATATTTCGGAATTGCAAAGGCTCTACTGACAGCAGACATACCGATAACTACCGCCATTACTAATTTTATTTGTAATTCAGAGACCATTTTAGTTGCATTTGCTCCAATGTGTAAGCCCAACAGCGAACCCAAATAAAGCAGTAAAACTAAACGAATATCCACAAAACCACCCAAAGCATACTGAAAGGCACCAGAGGCTCCAGAGAAAATTGCTAAGAATAATTCTGTACCCGCAGCCACCATCGTAGGAATACCCAGGACATAAATCATGGCAGGCACTCCTATAAACCCACCAACACCGACAGTACCTGCTAACCAACCGGTTGCCAATGCAATAAATGCAACGAGCCATAGGGATACACGAACATTGGCAACCTTAAAATAAATCATCGGTGGGATGTTAATTTTGCTCAGTTTTGCAGCAAATCCCTCGGGTTTAACCGCTCCCTTATTATTGTTAGGATTAAAAATATCTCTTAGCATAACGATCGTAAGCCCGGATAAAAGAACAACAAATACAAAGCTAATATACAAGTTTGAACCTGCCTTACCCATACTGTTAAATATATATTTATTGAGGAAAACTGCTAAATTAACGCCTAGTAATAAGAATACAACCATATAAATCCCCAACTTAACATCCACATTTCCCATTTTGGAGTGTTTTCTTGCCCCAACCATAGCTTTTCCAAATTTGTGGGCTAGGTTTGAGCTTACGGCGGCAATGCCTGGTACACCCAGAGCCATCATACCAGGAGTCATAACAAAGGCCCCCCCGCTACCAATAAAACCACTTAACATTCCGCCTAAAAATCCAAGTCCTGCCATAGAAAATGCCGTCTTTGGTGTAATATCAATAAATCTCATTACTTCCCCAACTAAACTTATTGTTTCACCTGCCATTATTTTAGCCCCCTTTCTAATGATCGCTTTCTAAGCCGAGTATACTTAAGACATTAGATATCGCTGTCCCATAGAGAAAAGCGATTCCAATTACGGTGCCCAACAGGCAAAGAGCAGGAATTACTGCTTTACTTAAGAAAAATTGATTTAGTTGCTCGATATTAAAGAAAATCAGAAGATATGCACCAGCGGATAAACCCAAGAAAATGATAGTTTGTAAAAAGCTTGATTTGGATGCTTTACTCATATCCAATCTCTCCTTTATTTTGTTGCTAACAAGGTTGCTTAAAAAAGTTACCTCCCCTCTTTATTTGTGATATAATTCTCTATATAGCAAATACTGTGCCAATACGAATAACCCGTTATTTCATGCATTTATTATGACCATTAAAAAAAGAAGTGTAGCAAATGATATACTTTTCTACTTAGTATATAAGTAGGACATCTCTATCCTAGGTAACTAATAATCTTCTTTATTAGTTCTTTCAGTTATTTGCTCTATAATACTGTCAAATGTATCTTTTACTACACCGACATGTATTATATAATTCAACTCATAGATCCCCCAGATAATTGGAGGTGGAAATGATTTGACGATCCATAAGAATTTACTATCGTCTTTCAAAGGAAAAAGTCTTGCTAATCAGCTTGTTATTATTTTCGCAATTATAATGCTTGTACCATTATTGGCATTGATGTACGATATCTTTTTCGCTTCACAGACAGATCAAGTAATCTTTTTCGACAAAGAGCAGAGATTGGCTGCCCTAGTTAAAAGTACAAATCAAGAACTCTCACAAAAACTAGAGTCTCAGGGGATTGCGCCAGTAGATATCTCATCGGTCCTTCTGCACAACGAATTTACTAAAGTTGTAGAACCCTATATACCATCAAATTCAGGTATTCGCTTCGGTTTATATGTTCCCCAAACAGAAAAGATTACAGTATTAGGTTTCCTACATAATTATCGGAACCTCTCACCAGAAGAAGAAACTATGAGGGAGAGAGAAATTTTTGCCAATACTAAATCAGGCTTAGTAGCTGCTGAGATGGGTAATGAGCCACTCTTTCGAATTTCTGGTTCTTTCGATGACCAAGTTGTTGAATACATTGCTCCTGTTGTATTAAAAGGGAAAGTAGTTGCTGTTATGTGGGCAGGTGAGCGACTTAACCCCTTCTTTTATCAAAGTAGTTTCTATCGGAAATTGCTTCGTTATTTCACCTTAGGCGTACTCGCATTGGTTATGTTTGCTACTCTTCGGACAATTCGAACGATCACAACTGGAGTGGACCGCTTAAAGCGGGGATTACATCGTATGGAGTACGATATACATCACCTAGTACCGGAAATGTCGGGTGAACTAGGGGAAGTAGCCCGGGCAGTTAACCGAATGGCCGAGAGCCTAACCGAAAAAGAAAGGTTGGAAGATCAACTAAGGCAATCTGAACATCTTATTGCACTAGGGCGTTTAGCTACCGGAGTCGCACACGAATTACGGAACCCCATTGGCATCATTAAGACCTTAGCTGATCTTATGAAGCAGGAGTATTCTCAAATGAGCGGTATCGAGGAATATACACGAGCCATTGATGAGCAGGTGGACAGACAGGATATGGTGATTCAAGAGCTACTTGACTTTGGGCGTCCCACCAAAGTGTCTATAAAAGAGTGTTCCATTAATGATCTAATTATGGGAGTCCTCTCATTTTCGGCCGCGATGTTACGAAAACAAAAGGTAAAAGTTCAATTACATCTCGATGATAAACTTCCCCAGATCCTTGCAGATACCGAAAAACTAAAACAGGTATTTGTAAATATTATTGTAAACGCTGCTGAGGCTATGCCTGCTGGCGGCAATTTAGATATTGCAACAAGACAAATGGATGAAATGGTTATTGTCAGTTTGGCTGATACCGGGGAGGGTATCACAGGAGAAGAGATACATAGAATATTTGACCCCTTCTACACAACTAAAGAAGCTGGGACTGGTCTTGGGCTATCAATTTCTTATCAAAGTATCAAATTACATGGTGGAATAATCGAAGTGGATAGCGTCCCAAATAAAGGCACAACCTTTATAATTAAGCTTCCTGTGACATCATAATTTTCCTAGGGGAGTGATAATCTTGATACCAAGAATTCTAGTAATTGATGACGAAGAAAGAATGTGTTGGGCCTTAGAGCGGGCTCTAAGTCATGAAGGATATCAAGTATTTACTGCAACAAGAGGTTTACAAGGTATTGAAATGACTCTTGAAACTGAACCTTCGACGGTGATATTGGATTTGAAGATGCCGGATATTGATGGTATTGAGGTGTTAAAAAGGCTAAAAAGTATTAACCCCAATATTCCAGTCATTATGATCACCGCTCACGGGACCATTGAAACTGCAATTGAAGCTATGAAAATTGGAGCAACTGACTATATTACTAAACCCTTTAAACTTGATGAATTAAAAGTGCAAATAAAACAAGCCCTGCATTTATCCAATTTAGAAAATGAAGTTAATTTTTTGCGTCTGGAGTTAGGTAAGAAATACGGAAAGATGATTGGGCAAAGTGATGCTATGAAAGAAGTTGCCCTTCTAATTCAGCAGGTTGCAAAAACAAATGCGACAGTATTGATAACGGGTGAAAGTGGAACTGGTAAAGAAGTAGCAGCTGTGGAAATACACAA
>Ga0074193_1002577_pt1 | contig 15892 bp, 9 predicted proteins | sample EPASupsiteHSE605_FD_64523 | JGI IMG/M metagenome (GOLD analysis project Ga0074193, IMG submission 64523) | Bioremediated contaminated groundwater from EPA Superfund site, New Mexico - Sample HSE6-05 | ecosystem: Environmental > Aquatic > Deep subsurface > Groundwater > Contaminated ... | reverse complement strand
GTTTGGTTCTTTATGCAATGTAACAGTCAGCAACGATCAGCTTTCGCAGCTTCAGAGAAATCTTGTGGTTTCACACTCTTGCGGAATGGGTGAGGAGGTACCTCAGGAAATAGTAAGGCTGATGATATTTCTTAAAATAAAATCATTGTCATACGGCTATTCCGGAGTAAGGCTGGAAACAGTTGAAAGACTCGTTGAGATGTTCAACAACAAGGTCTATCCGGTTGTCTATCAGCAAGGTTCTTTAGGAGCTTCCGGTGACTTGGCTCCATTGGCAAATATGAGCCTGCCTCTTCTTGGTTTGGGCGAGGTGAATTACAATGGTAAGAGATATGAGTCTAAGGAAATCAATGATAAGTTTGGATGGAACCCGCTTGTACTTGCCTCAAAAGAGGGGCTGGCTCTGCTCAATGGCACTCAGTTTATGCTTGCATACAGCATCTGGAACATAAGAAAAGCGAAGAAACTGTCTGCTCTTGCAGATAAGATAGCAGCACTCTCCCTTGAAGCATATGATGGCAGGCAAGAACCGTTTACGCACGGAGTCCATGCAATAAGACCACATAAGGGACAGATGGAGACTGCTGCAAACATGAGGGCATATCTTGAGGGCAGCGGCCTTATAAATATTGAGAAGAAACATGTGCAGGACCCATACTCATTCCGTTGTGTCCCTCAGGTTCACGGAGCCTCAAAGGATGCAATTGCTTTTATAGAGAATTCATTTGTTACAGAACTGAATAGCGCCACCGACAATCCGACAATACTGCCTGAAGAGGATAAAATAGTCTCTGCCGGTAATTTCCATGGACAGCCCCTTGCTCTACCACTGGATTTTCTGGCAATAGCAATGGCAGAGATCGGGAGTATATCCGAAAGGCGGACATATCAGCTTATCTCAGGCAAGAGAGGATTACCATCTTTTTTGGTGGCCCATCCGGGATTAAACTCCGGCTTTATGATTCCTCAGTACTCTCAGGCCTCAATTGTAAGTCAGAACAAGCAGCTCTGTACACCGGCATGTGTAGATACCATAGATTCATCACAAGGACAGGAAGATCATGTAAGTATGGGGGCAAATTCAGCAACCAAATGCTATAGGGTAGTGGAAAACGTAGAGAAGATACTTGCAATAGAGATGATGAATGCAGCGCAGGCACTTGAGTTCAGACGCCCCGGCAAGAGCTCGCCTATACTAGAGCAGTTTGTGGCTGAATTCCGGAAGTATGTCTCATTCATAGCAGAGGACGAGATTATGTACACCAACATGAATAATTCTGTGAAATTCTTAAGAGAAGTTCAGATGTAATGAAGACACTTATAAAAAATATAAAGAGGCTCGTACAGGTGGAGGAGAGCGATCCGGTGACCTTGAGATCCGGAAAGGAGATGTCGGAGCTCAACTGTATCGACAACGCATATCTTATTTTCAAAGATGATAAAATCCTCGATTTTGGTGAGATGAAGCACCTGAACGAGAACTTTCAAGGCTCTGTGTTCAAATCAATCGATGCCAAAGGCAAGATGGTCATGCCTGCGTTTTGTGACTCACATACCCATCTTGTTTATGCAGGAAGCAGGGAGATGGAGTTTTTCGACAAACAGAGGGGGCTCTCATATCAGGAGATTGCCAAAAGGGGTGGGGGAATCCTGAACTCGGCAAAATTACTTCATGAGACAAGCGAGGATGATCTTTATAAAGAGTCGATGGTCCGTGTAGAGGAGATAATTGGCTTTGGAACTGGAGCAGTTGAAATAAAAAGCGGTTATGGACTTACACCCGAGGACGAGATAAAGATGCTGAGGGTAATCAGAAGAATATCAGAAACATCTCAGCTTACAGTTAAGGCAACTTTCCTTGGGGCCCATGCAGTGCCGCTAAGGTATAAAGGCAAGCAGGAGGAGTATGTAGATGAGATTATTTCCGAAATGATTCCTGTAATAGCTTCCGAAGAGCTGGCAGAGTACATAGATGTTTTCTGCGAGGATGGATTCTTTACCGTAGAAGACACAGACAGGATTTTCAATGCTGCCATTAAATATGGTCTAAGACCAAAGATTCATGCCAACCAGATGGGATTCTCTGGAGGAGTTCAGGTTGGAGTAAAATACAATGCACTATCGGTTGACCACCTTGAATTCACAGACGAAAAGGAGTTTAAGGCACTTAAGGGAAGTGATACAATTGCGACACTTTTGCCGGGATCTACATTTTTCCTGAACATGGACTATGCTCCGGCAAGGGAGATGATCAAATACGGGCTTCCGATAGCATTGGCAACCAATTACAACCCCGGATCGTCACCATCGGGCGACATGAAGTTTATGATGGCACTCGCTGCCCTTAAGCTTAAGATGTCACCGGAGGAGATTATGAATGCTGTAACAATTAACGGAGCATACGCAATGGGAATAAGCGACACACATGGCAGTATAGCCAGAGGAAAGAGGGCAAATATCATAATTACAAAGGAGATCCCTTCTGTTGAATATATGCCTTACGCTTTTAGTACGCCTCTGATTGACAATGTTATACTTAATGGGAAAATTGTAAAATAACAATAAAATTTAAAGGTCATGGCTAAATTTATCACACCAATCGGAGAAATTGCGATAATAATACTGGGTCACGCTTCACTGCTGATTCAGTGGGAAGGGAGAAACATTTTTGTTGACCCATACAGCAAGGTGGCAGATTATTCAGTTCAGCCAAAGGCAGACCTCATTCTGCTGACTCACCACCATTATGACCATCTAGACAAGGAGGCCCTTAAATTTATTACTAATGAAAAGACACTATTCGTTACGAGCCTTATCGCCCAAAAAGAGATTCGCGGAGCAAAGGGGTTGAAACAAGGAGAAGAGTTTGACTACAATGGGGTAAAGATCGAGGCCGTCTATGCTTACAATATTAACCAGAAGAGAGACAACGGACAGCCGTTCCATCCAAAGGGAGAGGGAAACGGATATATTCTGAACTTTGGCAGTTACAGAGTCTATATCGCAGGAGATACAGAGCTCATCCCGGAAATGAAAGAGCTTGGCAAAATAGACATAGCCTTTTTGCCGAAAGACCTTCCATATACAATGAGCGACCAAATGTTCATTGAGGCGGTAAAGGTAGTCATGCCTAAGATTCTCTATCCTTACCATTATAACGAACTTAATGAAGCAGCAATAAAATCGAAACTTCCGGAAGGGGTGATCCTTTATACAAAATAGAATATTACAATATTAAGATAATTTAAAGTTTAAGAATAATCATGGAGCAAAGAATAATTGAGTGTGTCCCAAATTTCAGTGAAGGTCGCAATATGCAGATCATAAAACAAATAACTGACGAGATTGAAAAGATAGAGGGGGTGAAACTGCTTAATGTAGATCCGGGTGCCGCTACCAACAGAACAGTAGTAACCTTTGTCGGTTCTCCCGAACAAGTCTCTGAGGCAGCATTTGTGGCCATTAAAAAGGCCGGTGAAATTATCGATATGCGAAACCACCACGGAGAGCACCCAAGAATGGGCGCAACAGATGTATGTCCGTTTATCCCCATAGCAGGCATCTCAATGGAGGAGACATCGGAGTATGCCCGCAAACTAGCAAAAAGAGTGGGAGAGGAGTTGCAGATTCCTGTGTTCTGTTACGAAAGTGCTGCATACAAGCCGGAAAGAAAGAACCTTGCAAATTGTCGTTCTGGAGAGTATGAGGGTCTGGCAAAGAAATTCCAGGATCCAAACTGGAGACCTGACTTCGGACCTGCTGATTTTAACGGGGATGTTGCACGGACAGGCGCAACTGCAATTGGGGCAAGAGATTTTCTTGTTGCAATAAATTACAACCTCAATACAACCTCTACACGTCGGGCAAATGCTGTTGCATACGACGTAAGGGAAAAGGGCCGTAAGATGAGAGAGGGAAACCAGATCACAGGAAAAGTTATAAAAGACGAGAATGGCAAAGATAAATGGATACCAGGAACGCTTAAGGGATGCAAGGCAATAGGTTGGTTCATAGAGGAGTATGGAATTGCCCAGGTCTCAATGAATGTTACTAACATAACTCAGACCCCTGTTCATGTTGCATTTGACGAGGTGACAGTAAAAGCAGCAGAAAGGGGACTCAGGGTGACAGGGTCTGAGATTGTGGGACTTATCCCCAAGAAAGTACTAATTGAAGCGGGTAAACACTATCTGGCAAAACAACAACGCTCTGCAGGAATATCAGAAGAGGAGATTATCAAAATTGCTGTTAAATCGATGGGCTTGGACGACCTAAAACCATTCGATCCACAAGAGAAGGTGATAGAGTATCTAATGGAGCAGGGTAAGGAGCCTAAGCTGATAAATATGACCTGCAAGGCATTTGCAAATGAGACTGCAAGCGAATCACCAGCGCCGGGAGGAGGTTCAATCTCTGCATATATGGGCTCATTGGGAGCTGCGCTTGGTGCAATGGTTGCAAACCTCTCTTCTCACAAAGCTGGATGGGACGATAAGTGGGAGTATTTTTCTGACTGGGCGGTCAAAGGACAGTCGGTCATGAATGAGCTGCTCTATCTTGTTGACGAGGACACAAACTCATTCAACAAAATAATGGAGGCCTTCTCGCTTCCAAAAGAGAGCGAACAGCAGAAAGAGGCCAGAACAGCAGCAATTCAGGCAGCAACACTTTATGCCACAGAGATTCCTCTGAGAACAATGAAGGTTGCAAATTCTGCCTTTGAACTTATTGAGACCATGGTAAGAGAGGGTAACTCTAACTCAATCTCTGATGCAGGAGTGGGAGCATTATGCCTTCGCTCGGCAATATTCGGAGCATATATGAATGTGAAAATCAACTCTGCCGACCTTAAAGAGAGAACAGTTGCAGATAAAATGGTTTCAGAAGCAACCGAAATTTATAATTCCGCTGCCCTAAAAGAGAAAGAGATCACGGATGCAGTTCTAAAGTCGTTGGAAAAATAGCTCCTAATTGTAAGCCGATAACATTAATATAACTTACAATAACTTTGCAATTTCTACTTATAGAGAAAAGCTTAATTCCATTTTAAGAGCAGTGTCCGGACCTGTCTGGAGATTATCAACACGAATATCAAGGGTGATTTTGTCACCCTTTTTAAATTTCTCTGTAGGAGTCATAATGACAGCTGCTTCACCTTTTTGCGGTATTGTCAGAATCTTTTTTCCCATACCAAAAGAGAAGCCCTTTGCCTCTTTAATGGCAATATTATAGGACAGGGAGGAGTTATTCATAAAGGTTATATGGACTGTCTTGTCGAAGTTTGTAGATGTCTCAACTTTGACAGAACTCCTGAAAATGGCTTCCAGAAAGATTTTGTCGCCATATAGGAAATTATTGCTGTATGCAACGCTCCTTCTTTCCAGCAGGGCTTCGTGTATAGACTCAACGGTACGCTCTTTTGCAAACACAATATTCATGGTTCTGTACTGACCTTTTTCAAGCGATACCGGAGCGTGAGAGTCTGTGTTTGCCAGAATAGTCATCTTCTTTGATTGCACCCATCCCAAAACAACGGGATCATACCTGTTTGAATTCACCACTTCGATCCCCTTAAAATACCCCTCATTATACAACGAATCAATAATAGGGAACCATATAGACTCATTTGTCTTTACCTTGTACCATGGGTGGTTCCAGAAAATAAATGCATTTTGCCTTACAGCCTCTTTAAGTGCAGCTCGAACTGTAGACGGGTCATTGGGTTTAATGGTATTTATATATGGTACAAACAGATCTGCATCCTTTATAAATAATGCATTAAAGTGTCCAGGAGGGACAGATTTTGTTATTTCAAGAGCGGGGATTAACAGTAATCCTGCGTTGTCGGCATTCTTACTGGCTAACCGGAATGCACTGTTTCTTGTAATAGTGTCACTTACATTCATCTCCTTTAGACGGGGTCTGTATTCCAGATGATCAGAAATAGCAATTGCATCCAGCCCCTCAGAAATCGCTTCATTTACCCTTACAGTAGGCCATACAATACCGTCAGAAAAGATTGTATGCATGTGTAAATCGCATTTTAAAACCTGATAACCAAGGATTTCCTTAGGTAACCGCAGCTCATCTATCTGAACTATCTGAGATAGCCCGGTTACTACACTAAAAAGGATAAATGCTAAAACTGATAAAACTCGTCTCATTTTAAATAAATTTTATGCAAAATAAGGATTATTTTTCATAAACGAGATACCCAATAAAGCAGCTTCCCAGTTTTCTTCTGTTATGGTTGCATGTATAATTGACCGAATTATTAGTAAAATATATACTATACTAGCCACCCTGTATATATCTATCCTTCCATGTGAAACTATACGCATAAGGTTAAGCGCTAGATATAGAACATATTAGCCGAACCTTAGAAGTTTGCTGACAAAATGCTGATAGAATGCTGATCATTTGCTGAAAAATCTCACGGCAGGTAATTCAAGTCATAAAAAACTTCCTTGAAGTTTTTTGCAAACCTAAGATATATAGGCTTATACAAAGTATTTTGTATAAAAAACATTCCGAGGCATTTTTGTAAATAGTAGAAAATAAGATAGATATAAAAAACTTCAAGGAAGTTTTTTGAGGTTTCCCACACAGTTAAGTTCTACATTGTCAGTATATAATAAGGGATTTCCCAATATTTTTAGTTTACAAACTACGATGCTAACAGAAATTTTGCGTGGCACGATAAGTGGTATTAATCTTATATTCAGACCAGTATAAAATTAAACAGATCAAATATATTTGGATAACAGGGTTATTTATAGCAATATACCACTTAATGTGCCACGAGGAAGCTTGTAGATTGAGACTTTTTACAAAATGCTGTTTGAGTAAGTCTCTGTCAGATAGTTATTTGCTAAAATCTACTGCAAAGCATCGAGCTATACCACGAGAGCAAAGTATCTATGTTTCATATGTGGGAAACTCCTAGGAAGTTCTTAAAGTTTCCCACATGGTTAAGTGCATAAAAGCAAAACACATCTCCCGAAGCAGCCTCAGGTTTTCGAAGAAAACTGGAAAGCTGCTAAGGGAGATGTGTTTTGCTCAGTCAGGTTTTCGAAGAAAACTGGAAAGCTGCTAAGGGAGATGTGTTTTGCTCTGTCAGGTTTTAGAAAAAAACCGGAAAGCTATTAGTTACCCGCAAGTCTCTTATAAGAGTTGTACCTCCACTTCGCATTCTCCTCAGTCAGCTTGAACAAAAGCTCAGCCTCCTTAGGGAAAGTCTTTACAAGAGAAGAGTATCTGACCTCACTCTGAAGGAAGTTCTGGAACTTGCTCCAGTCCGGTTCCTTACTGTCAAGCGTGAAAGGATTCTTTCCTTCTGCTTCCATTAGAGGATTAAACCTGTACAAGTGCCAGTAACCGCAGTCAACTGCCATCTTCTCCTCTTTCTGCGAAGCGCCCATTCCCTCTTTCAAACCATGGCTTATACAAGGAGCGTAGGCAATAATCAGAGATGGTCCGTCATAAGCTTCAGCTTCCTTTAATACGTTAAGCAACTGATTATGACTTGCACCCATGGCTACCTGAGCCACATATACATAGCCATAACTCATTGCCATCATCCCAAGATCTTTCTTGCGAATTTTCTTGCCAGATGTGGCGAATTTTGCTACTGCACCTGCTGGAGTAGATTTAGATGATTGCCCACCGGTGTTTGAGTAAACTTCTGTATCAAGAACAAGAACGTTTACATTACTGCCCGAAGCCAGTACATGGTCAAGTCCGCCGTATCCGATATCGTATGCCCAACCGTCACCACCAAATATCCATTGTGAACGGGTAACGAGAAACTCTTTCAGAGTAGTAAGCTCTTTACATATATCACATTTGCATGTTGATATGATAGGAATCAGTTTGTCTGCAATCTCTCTTGTTGCAACAGAATCTTCACGTTTTGTGAGCCACTCTCCAAAGAGAACCTTAGTTTCAGGTGTGCACTTGTCACATTCAAGACCATCGGCCATAAGCTTGGCAACCCTGTCGCGTACCCTGTCAGATCCCATATGCATACCCAGACCAAATTCGGCGTTGTCTTCGAACAGTGAATTTGCCCAAGAAGGACCATTTCCGTCTCTGTTTGTAGTGTATGGAGAGGCAGGGAACGAACCGCCGAAGATTGAAGAACAACCGGTAGCGTTCGCAATCATCATACGATCACCGAATAATTGAGTAATTGCTTTGATGTATGGAGTTTCGCCGCAACCAGCACAAGCCCCCGAGAATTCGAACAGAGGTTGTGAGAACTGCAGATTCTTGACATTCTGTGTTTTTGACTGAACAGTGTCTTTGTAACCGATAACACTATGCAGATAATCGTAGTTCGCTTGTTCGAACTCCTGTGTTTCCAGAGGTTTCATAACAAGGGCCTTTACCTTTGCAGGACAAACGTCGGCACAGTTACCGCAACCGGTACAGTCCATAGGTGTAACCTGAATTGTAAAGTTATACTCTTTGTAAGGGCCGTTTCCTTTTACTTTCTTAATTGATGCAGGAGCAGTTGACTGTTCTTCTTCAGTCATTAAGAAAGGACGGATAGCAGCGTGAGGACAAACGTATGCGCACTGGTTACACTGAATACAATTTTCAGGTTGCCATTCAGGTACATTTGTAGCAACACCACGTTTCTCATATGCCGATGTGCCAGAAGGAATGGTGCCATCTTCAAGATGCAGGAATGCACTTACAGGAAGGTCGTTGCCTGCCTGAGCGTTAACAGGGTCAGCTACATTTCTTACCCAATCCGGAGCAAGTCTGTTGAAATTGGAAGGAACAAACTTGGCAGTCAGGTTCTTCCATTCGCAAGGAACATCTATTTTCTCATACTCTGCACCTCTGTCGATAGCAGCGTAGTTCATATTCAGAATATCGTCACCTTTCTTTCCGTAAGACTTCTGGGCAGCTTTCTTCATCTCCTTGATAGCCTGTGTAGCAGGAATAATATCGGCTATCTGGAAGAATGCAGACTGAAGGATCGTATTTGTTCTGTTGCCCAGTCCAATCTCTTCCGCAATTTGAGTTGCGTTGATGATATAAACATTCAACGATTTTTTTGCTATTGTAGCTTTGATAAAATCAGGAAGCTTTTGAATTGTATCCTCTTTTGACCAAAGGGTGTTAAGAAGAAGTGTGCCACCTTTTTTAATGCCTTTCAGGACATCGTATTTTGTAAGGTATGAGGTCACATGGCAAGCCACGAAATCTGGAGTTGATACCAGATATGGAGACTGAATAGGAGTGTCACCGAATCTCAGGTGAGAACAAGTATAACCGCCGGATTTCTTTGAGTCATAGTCAAAGTAAGCCTGAACATATTTTGGAGTGGTTTCTCCGATAATCTTGATTGTGTTCTTGTTTGCACCAACTGTTCCGTCAGATCCAAGTCCGTAGAACTTACACTCTTTAACGCCCGGTTTTGCAAGGCTTATCTCCTCTTTAAGTGGGAGTGACTTAAAGCTTACGTCGTCTACAATTCCAATGGTAAAGCCGTTTTTAGGCTCCTTCATCTTCAAGTTGTCGTAAACAGATATAATTTGTGATGGGCCTGTGTCTTTTGAAGAGAGACCGTAACGACCGCCTACAATAAGTGGGAGTTTTCCACCTTTGTCTGCAATTGCTGCCTTAACGTCTATATAAAGAGGCTCTCCAACTGCTCCTGGTTCCTTTGTCCTGTCAAGGACAGCTATCCTTTTTACACTCTTAGGAAGTACCCTGAAGAAGTATTTTGCCGAGAAAGGTCTGTAAAGTCTTACGTTTATCATACCAACTTTTTCTCCTTTCGCCATCTCATGATCCACAACATCTTTGATTGTCTCACAAACAGAACCCATAGCTATAATAATGTTCTCAGCCTCAGGGTCACCGTAATAGTCGAACGGAAGATAATGGCGACCAGTAAGTTCGCTGATTTCGCCCATATACCTTGCAACGATATCAGGAACTGCGTCGTAGAAAGAATTTGATGCCTCGCGCGCCTGGAAGAAAACGTCAGGGTTTTGAGCCGTTCCTCTTGTAACAGGTTTGTTAGGGTTTAGGGCCCTGGTACGGAAACCTGCCAGAGATTTTTCGCTGATCATATCTTTGAGAGCCGAATGATCAAGATCTTCTATCTTCTGAATTTCATGCGATGTCCTGAAGCCATCGAAAAAGTGAACAAATGGGATACGAGATTTAATAGTCGACAGATGAGCAACAGCTCCAAGGTCGAGTGCCTCCTGAACGCTGGTAGATGCAAGTAATGCAAAACCTGTTTGTCTTGCTGACATTACATCTGAATGGTCACCGAATATAGAGAGGGCTTGTGAAGCCAAAGTACGTGCAGATACGTGGAAAACTGTTGGAAGAAGCTCTCCTGCAATCTTGTACATGTTTGGGATCATCAAAAGCAGACCCTGTGAGGCAGTGAATGTGGTTGCAAGAACTCCTGCCTGAAGAGCACCATGAAGAGCGCCTGCGGCTCCCCCTTCACTCTGCATCTCAACCACTTTAAGTTCTTCTCCAAAGAGGTTTTTCATTCCGTAAGCAGACCATTCATCTACATACTCTGCCATTGTTGACGACGGAGTGATAGGATAAATTGCTGCAAGTTCGCTAAACATGTATGCTGCATGTGCTGCGGCGTAATTACCGTCACAGGTAATAAATTTTTTTTCTTTTGCCATAGCTGGGTTATTAGTAATTAGTACTTATTATTTAAATATATTTTCATTCTTTATTCCGACAGTGTAAGAAAACATAAAATGGCCGGTAACATTTAAAGGTTACTGACCATATTTGGATATCCGCAAAATAGGGGTTATTTTTTTGACTTTCAGAACCTCATTGATAAAACCCGCTCTCTGGGGTTTTATCGACAAAAGCTCTGTCTCTGTCTCTAAATCTGTAGCTATTTGATGAAGTCTGGGCATATTATCAACTCTGCGCAAAATTAGTTAAAAGTTTTAGATTTTAAAAGTTTATTTAGTAAATTCAACGTCGTGTTCTCTATAATAAATAATTATGAAAAAGTGTGTATTTGGCCTGTTTTTAATAGCTGTCTCTTTGCAACTTTCTGCGCAAAGCGGTTTAATCAAAGTATCTGACGGTAAGGTTACAGAAGGAGATTTATATCTGAAAAACCAATATGTATTGCACGATTTCCTTGATGCCATTATAACTCTCAAAGATGGTACCACATACGACGGTAAAATCAATATTAATACCGTCACCCAGTCTTTGAGGATGATAAATGTTAAAGGCGACACTCTGGGTGTCAATATTGAAAAATCAATAAAAGCAGTGAGTGCTGGTTCGGAGCTTTTTTATAAAATCAACAATATGTACGTTAGAATTATTGATACAGACGGAGAGGTATTTCTCGGCCAGATAAAGGTTCTGAGAATTGGCGGAGAGAGTAAGAAAGGCCCTTACGGCGGATCCGGTGAGGTTGCTTCAATAACAACAGTCGGTGTACTTGATTCAGACAATACTATTGAGCATATTCCCGGTGATGCAACTTTAAAAGTTGACCTTAGAATGGACCTCTTCTTTATCAAGAACGACAAGCTTTATCCTGTAACCAAAAAGAATCTTGCCAAACTGTTTCCTAAACAATCAGTTATTATAGAATCCTTTATGAAATCAAACGGAACAAACCTCAACAACCAAGATGATGTAAAGATGTTGTTTGACTATATACTGAACAACAAGAAACCCTGAAATATCTATTGATAGCCTTGAGTGATGCTTTCCGGGGCAATTTTCTTAATCAGACCCTGAAGAACACTTCCCGGCCCCAGTTCGGTAAATTCCCTGGCTCCGTCAGACCACATGTTTTCTACACTTTGTCTCCAACGTACAGGTGCCGTAAGTTGAATCATAAGGTTATCCTTTATCTCTGATGGACGGGTATGAGGTCTTGCATCTACATTCTGATAAATTGGACAAATAGGAGTCACAATTTTTGTTGCTTCAATGGCAGCGGCCAGTTCGTGTCTTGCCGGTTCCATAAGCGGAGAGTGAAATGCACCTCCTACAGAGAGAACGATAGCTCTTTTGGCACCTGCTTCCTTAAGTGCCTCGCACGCCTGGTTTACAGACACAATAGATCCAGATATTACAAGTTGTCCCGCTGAATTATAATTAGCAGGGACTACAATTCCAGGAATTGTAGAACAAATCTCCTCAACTTTTGCGTCGTCCATTCCCAAAACAGCCGCCATTGTGGAAGGTTCCGTTTCACATGCCTTTTGCATCGCTTTTGCTCTTGCTGAAACCAATCTCAGACCGTCTTCAAAGTTCATTGCTTCAGCAGACACTAATGCTGAAAATTCTCCAAGCGAATGGCCCGCTACCATAGATGGTGTGAAATCGTGATGGCATGCAGATAGTATTACCGAATGAATGAATATTGCTGGTTGGGTTACTTTTGTCTGTCTTAACTCCTCGTCACTACCACTGAACATTATGTCTGTTATGCGAAATCCAAGAATGTCATTTGCCTTTTCAAACATCTCTCTGGCAACCGGGTATGACTCGTACAACTCTTTTCCCATTCCACTGAACTGGGCTCCCTGACCGGGAAATACGAATGCTTTCATATGTCATAAAATTATTAAGCAGCAAAGATACATTTTTTAATGAAATTTAAAATGTGTATCTTTGCTGCTCAATATAAGGCCTAGTAGTTCAGCTGAATAGAACGTCAGATTCCGGTTCTGAAGGTCGGGGGTTTGAATCCCTCCTAGGTCACTACAACTCGCTAAAAGCTATTGTTTTGTATACTTAATAGTATACTGCTTTTCTCCATAACCATAGCTATCCCAGATCAAATGCAGGTCAATACTCTCTCCTGTGGAAACACCATCAAGAATGGTGGAGATATCGAATGATACCTTGCCAAGAGAGTGCAGAGCCGGAACGTCATTAAATGCATTGTGCCTGAATGCCAGATATACCTGAGTTTCCGTACTGAGCTCCGTGTCAACGACCAAATTGACCAAGTGCTTCAGATTCGGATCCTGTCTGAATACATCAAAATGAACATTCAGATACTTGTTGCTTACCCAAGCTTCAGAAATGTCTACTTTGTCGTATCCCAGGCTATCCTGTTTTGCCGGAGTCGCTACTTCGTTAGAAAGTAAAGGGCTCTTAGTCAAAACATTGTGCAAATAGTTCAGAATTACATTGCGACTTGTGACGGGGCCTGAGATTTGCTCATCACCAACAATGGTGTAGTCGGCTATTACTCTTTGTCCGTCAGTTACATTTAATTGGGGAACTCTGTTAATAGTTATGTTGAGAATAGTGCCGTCATCCAGTCTTACTTTGTAATTTGGATTTTCGCCAATAACCTCTCCATAACTTAACCAATAGTTACCTAAATCATAACCATCCTTGGTGCAACTGGAGTTGATTCCAAGAATAATTAAAATCAGAGATAAAGTTTTAACAATAGGTTTTAACATTTAATTAATTTGATTTGCCAATCATACTATAGATGCAGTTTGTCTTTGTTTTGTTGCATGAAAAAAGGGAAAAATTTAAAATTCTTCCCTTTTACTATAAATCAGATTATTACAATACTATTCAACGAATGCGATAATCTCTCCTTTCTCTACGATATCTCCATGTTTTGCACAGATGGCTACAAACTTCCCATTGATAGATGTTTTAATCTCTTCTAGTCCATAAAAGGCTTGTATATAGCAAATTGGTTTGTTTGCCTCTACTTTTTCTCCAATATTTGGAGCAGTTGATTTGTCGGCCATATCATATTCCCAGATGATTTGTCCTTTAACTGTAGCCTGTACGGGTTTTGCGCCGGGATTCTTTTCCTGAATTATCGCAACATCAATTTTTGGCAGTTCAACTACAGGACGTGTTACAATTATTGGAGCCCCGGCCTTTGCCTTTGCTGCTTCCAGTTCCTGGTTGAAGCGTTCTTTTGCAACCCCGCTCTTGTAGTCTCTGTATTGTCTTTCATGCATCGCAAACTCGAAGAGCTCTTCATCGTCCTGCCCGAGATCCCAATTGTTCTCGACCATCTCTTTGCGGAACCGGTCAAGTTCATTTGGAAATGCATCCTGAGGGTTGCCGTGATAGAATTCCATGCCCTTGTCATTAGCGATTTTGATAATCTCAGGAGCAAGTTCTCCCGGAAGTTTACCTGTTTTGCCAAGAATCATGTTCCATGTATCCTTGTCTATAGTTGACCATCTTGCCTCACCCTTAAGGGTATGCATCAGGTTCATCAGTGCAATGTTCTTTACATACTGGCTGAATGGAGTTACCAGTGGAGGGTATCCAAGTCGTGGCCATACATATTCTACTTCCTGGAAAAGCATTACTACAAGCTCGTTCAGTAGTAGTTCTTTTTTTCCTTGATTTCTCAGCGAAGAGTTTATTGCTCCGTGGAAGCCTTTAAGGTCGGCCATCATAGATCCCATCATTCCTCCCGGAAGGCCGCAGCCGACTAATAGAGATGTCATCTGTTTGTTCCCCGGATCTATGAAGTATCCCAGGAAATCATCAATAAAGCTTTGTGTCAGCCTTCTGGCTTCCATATATGCGTCCATGTTTATCCCTTTTACAAGGAAACCGGCATCCTTTAACATTGCCTGGATTGTGATGACATCGGGGTGAACCATGCCCCACGAAAGTGGTTCCATTGCTACGTCCAGATAATCTGCGCCCGCCCGGGCTACCTCAAGCATCGATGCTACGGAAAAACCGGGGCCGGTGTGGCCGTGATACTGAACGATAATATGAGGATATTTATCTTTTATCTCTTTAGTCAGCTTTCCTAAAAATGCAGGTCTTCCTATGCCGGCCATGTCCTTCAGACAGATTTCGTCTGCTCCGAATGCAACAACTTTGTCTACAAGACTCATATAATACTCAACCGTATGCACCGGAGAGTGTGTTATACTAAGGGCAACCTGTGATATCATACCGCCGGATTTAGCGTATTTTACCGATAATTCCAGATTTCTGGGATCGTTAAGTCCACAGAAAGAACGTGATATATTTGTTCCTTGTTTAGCTTTTACTTTATACATCAATTCCCGCACGTCTGCCGGAACCGGATTCATTCTTAGCGCATTCAAACCTCGTTCAAGCATATGTGTCTGAATGCCAGCCTTATTGAATGGTGCCGTCCATTCACGAACGGCTAAGTTAGGATTTTCACCAAAAAGCAGGTTAACTTGCTCAAAAGCGCCCCCATTTGTCTCAACGCGGTCGAAACAGCCCATGTCAATTATTACAGGTGCTATCTCTTTTAATTGATGAACCATGGGAACATATTTTCCCGATGATTGCCACATGTCTCTGTAAACCAGAGAGAATTTAATTTCGCGAGCCATAATTTATTGTGATTTATGTAATTCCTTTTAGCTTCACTACGGAGCTGCAAAAGTAGAAAAAATAAAGTAATTAGTCGCTAACAAATCGTAAGTATTTTGTGCGAAATTATTACCAAGGGTACTTTTATGTAATTCTTGTGCAGATTTAAAAAAAATATCTATCTTTGCAGCCCGATTCTAACGGATCGTTCATGGTGGTCGTAGCTCAGCTGGTTAGAGCGCTAGTTTGTGGCACTAGAGGTCGTGGGTTCGAACCCCATCTTCCACCCAAAGAAAAAAGCCCGGCACGAAGGTGCCGGGTATTTTTTTGTGCCACCCATTGAGCTTGCTCAAATGGGGAGAGCACAAAAAACATACCCAACCTTGGTTGGGCTTTTTTCTTTGAAGCCCCCCCTTCAGGGCTCGCCTCGCCTGGTGGCGAGGCAACAACCGAAGGGGGCAAGGGGGAAAATTTCTCCGTTGAAGTTTCCCATGTACGTTTACTCGTGGCACGATAAGTGGTATGTTGCTATAAATAACCATGTTATACAAAC
>Ga0074193_1002576_pt1 | contig 15900 bp, 14 predicted proteins | sample EPASupsiteHSE605_FD_64523 | JGI IMG/M metagenome (GOLD analysis project Ga0074193, IMG submission 64523) | Bioremediated contaminated groundwater from EPA Superfund site, New Mexico - Sample HSE6-05 | ecosystem: Environmental > Aquatic > Deep subsurface > Groundwater > Contaminated ... | reverse complement strand
CCGAGATTGAATTCAATCGGGAGATTTCGCGAGCTGTTTCGAAGCTGCCGGAGAGACGCCGTCAAATAATCCTGCTTTCGATGACAGGCATGAGCGTCGAACAGATTGCCGACGCTCTGGATATATCGATAAATACTGTAAAGAGTCAGAAGACCAAGGCCTATAACTCGCTCCGGGAGGAGCTTAAAAATATTAACAGCTTTATCTTTTTGTTCTGCCTGTAATTCTTTTACTGTTCAAATGGGAAAATAGGTGTAGACATCTCTTTTTGTGGATTAGCGTAATAGCCTGCAAGGGCATGCAACCGCATTTACCCACTATTCGTTCATTTCGCTAAAAACAAAGGCGCCCCCCTAGAATTTGCCAACGCATATCAGAGACAGGGGGCACTACTTGTTTTTTTTTCGCTACACTCACGAAGTGGGTGCCCAAATACATCTTTTGCAATGCCCTTGCAGGCTATTACGCTAATCCATACAACCGGAGACTTTTTAGCTCCACCTATTTTCTCATTTGATCACTTTTTACTTTTTCACGCGTTCAAGTGATTTGACGATTCTAGTGCGTATGTCGTCACTGTCTACCATTGCCAACAGCTCATCTATCTGTTCTTTGTTCCATATCTCGCTGATTGCTGGTACTGTAAAATAGAAAAATATAAGCATTTCGTTCTTCTCTACTTTGGGAGCAGTGCTCTTGATCAGCTTTATCATTTCATCTCCACCCTGTTTATTTAGTAATGAAGACATAGCAGCCTGATAAAGCGGCAAAATCTCAGCCTTCGTCAGGTTCAATGGTAGCAACTGTTTGTTTACCTGCTCAATTTCTGCAGCATTAATAACTCTCTGTTTTCCGAGAACTCCACCATAATATGCCGAGAATTTTTTCTTAACTACATTGTCAATCTTTTCACGACCAATGGCATTGCGGAATTTTTCTATGTTTTCTATAAGGAACTTCCCTCTTGGTGACTCTAATCGGGCTAAATCATCGAATATAAAGAGACACTCGTCGCATATAAGCTCTTTTTCGCTAAGAGAGTTAGCAAACTCGTCGATCATTTTAGTCACGTCTGTTGTGTACGTTCCCATGAGAGCCTGTATATAGTTGGCAACAAGTTTTTTGTCGCGCTCGCCTGAGTTGTAACGCTTTTGGAGATTACCAAAGGCTTTGTCGGGATTGAACGACTCCTCAACCTTGTCGATAAATGCAAGACTAAGAACTCCTCCCGCAAACATGTGGATCATGTTGCCATCGCCGTCAAGAATTACGAATGTAGGGTATGCCTTAATTCCGAATTTTGCCCGGACAAGAGGTCCATCTTCACCTTTTTCTGCATTTGAAGATATTGAGATATATTTAGGGTTAAAATAATCTCCCATCTCCTTCATCGGGAAAATATCTTTTGCCATTATTTTACATGGTCCGCACCAATCGGTGTAGCTGTCTATGAATACGAGTTTATTTTCGGCCTTTGCTTTTGCAATTGCCTGCTCTAAAGTCAGCTCTTGAAAGTTAATGCCCTGAGCTACAGCTGTCACCGATGTAAATACGATGGACAGAATAAATAAGATTCTTTTCATTTTTGAAATTAATTATTGTTTTTCCCACTTAATATCCATCAAAAGCAAAAAGGTGTTACCCACTAATTTTGATTCGTCAGATTTCATATCTTTGCGACATATTATAGAAGAGTATTTTATGAGCAACAAGATAATAATAAGAAATCTTAAGGATATTGACAGGGCAGCAAAAGAATTTCTCTCATTGAAGCAGGAGAGACAGGTAGTAGCTTTATATGGAGCTATGGGGGCCGGAAAGACCACCTTCACAAAAGCCATCTGCAGTGCCCTTGGTGTTCCGGATAGTGTTAATAGCCCCACATTCACAATTATAAACGAGTATAGAAGTGGAGAGGGGAAACCGATATATCACTTTGATTTTTATAGGATAAACAAGCTTGAAGAGGCTTTCGACATAGGATTTGAAGAGTTCGTCGACAGTGGGGAGCTCTGTCTTATAGAGTGGCCAGAAAAAATAGAACAGATACTGCCCGATAATTGTCTTAAGGTGCATATATCTGTTCTTGATGACGAATCACGCGAAGTCACCTTTTGAGGTGTCGCAGTATTATTTTTCCGGATATAAAAGATAAGGCTTACGCTGAATTTTAAATTTGGCAACATCGTCGGCCCACATTGCCTTAATCTCGGCTGCAGATTTTCCCTCTTTTATCATTTTTCTAACATAACCCTGACCTATAAGAGATTCAAATGCAGAACGGAAGAAATGGTCGTCCAGGTTTAGGTTGTTGTATGCATCAATCACATATTCAAGGTTGATTCCAGCTTTGTTTATCTCTTCTACAGACGGCTTTGTCCTCAAATCGACACCATAGCACTCTCTGTTCAGCTGTGGAGGAGTTTTGGCTCCTGGAACGCTTCTTGGAGTAAACTTGAAATCATACCCCTTCATGTTTGGATGTCCGTATATCTGGAAAGGCTTGTCTGTTCCCCTTCCAAGGCTTACAGGAGTGGCTTCGAAGTAGCATGTAGATGGGTAGAGATATATAGAACGCATGTCGGGCAGGTTTGGAGATGGCTTCACAGGCAGTACATACATAGAGGCATGAGTGTAGTTCTTGCATTTGATTACAGTTACATCGCACTGGATTCCGTTTGTCAGCCACTTTTCGCCATTTATCATTCCTGCCAGTTCACCAAGTGTCATCCCGTGAACAGTAGGAACAGGCAGCCAGGCAACTCCATTCTTGTATTTCATGTCTAGAATAGGTCCGTCAACATAGAATCCAATTGGGTTTGGCCTGTCCAGGACAATCATCTTCTTGCCACTCTGGGCACAAGCATCCATCATTCTGGCCATTGTTGTCATATATGTGTAGAAACGCACACCCACATCCTGAAGGTCGTACAACAACACATCTATATCCTTAAGCTGATCGGCTGAGGTTTGTCCGGGAGTACCTCCGCCATATAGAGACCTTATTGGAATTCCTGTTTTTGTATCCACAGAACTGGCAACATGTTCGCCGGCATCTGCATCGCCCCTGAATCCGTGTTCAGGAGACATAATTGCAACTATATTCACCTTTAGCGATAAAAGAGAATCGACCAGGTGGACCTTCCCAATCATACCTGTATGATTGGATAACACAGCAACCCTCTTCCCTTGCAGGAGAGGCAGGTATTCGTTAATAGACTCGGCTCCGGTCATGATTTTCTGAGCCATGAGAGAAGACGCAAAGCAAATTATGAGACTTAACAATAAGAGTCGTTTCATTGTTTTATTTTATTAGGGTTAGTTCAGTAAAGATACTATTTTATCTGAACAGGAAAGAGGCCTTCTTGATTTTCTACATAGCCTATCCTGTAAAGGGGGAAACCCTCTCTTAGGGCAATCTCCTCAAGCTGCGGAATACTTTGTGGTTCAACAGCAATGAGCAATCCACCGCTTGTCTGTGGGTCGCAAAGGAGAGCTTTCTGCTTTTCTGTCAAAGGAGAGATTTTTGTGCCGTAACTGGCAAAGTTTCTATGTGTACCACCTGGAATGCACTCATTTTCTATATAAAAATCGACCCCTTCAATTTTGGGCACATTGTCTAACTCTATCACAACCTTAAGGCCACTCCCTTCGGCCATCTCAAGGGCATGACCAAGCAAGCCGAATCCGGTTACATCTGTTAGAGCTTTAACTCCTTCTATGTGGGCAATTTCTGCTCCGGGTTTGTTGAGAGTTGTCATCAGCTGTAGTGCTACCGCTCTGTCCTGCTCCTTAACCAGTCCGAACTTTTCTGCTGTACTTACCAGCCCAATGCCTATAGGTTTGGTTAGAAAAAGCACACACCCCTCTGTTGCTGTGTTGTTTTTCTTTATATGATCACTCTCTACCATACCTGTTACTGCAAGACCGAAAATGGGGTCTGCACTGTTTATGCTATGTCCCCCGGCTAATGGAATGTTTGCGAGGTCGCAGACAAACCGGGCTCCCGAGATAACCTCACCGGCAATCTCAGCCGGTAGCTTGTCAAGTGGCCATCCTAAAATGGCAATAGCCATAAGTGGCACACCACCCATTGCGTATATATCTGAAATTGCATTTGTTGCAGAGATCCTTCCAAAATTGAAAGGGTCATCTACTATAGGGGTAAAGAAGTCTGTTGTTGAGACAATTGCCCTGCCTCCTCCAATATCAAAGACAGCAGCATCGTCCTTGCTGTCGTTCCCTACCAGAAGGTTTTCAAAAACCTTACCTGAACGGCTGTTTTTCAAAATCTCCTCAAGGTCCTTTGGAGCAATCTTACAGCCACACCCCGCTCCAGGGCTGAATTGTGTCAATCGAATAGTATCTGACATGAAAATATGGATTACAGATTGATTACCTTAGTACTGTTGTGTTGGATATCAATAATGTCGAGCATTGTACCGATAGCACCAACCTTCACTTTGTCGAGCAGGTTGTTGAAGACCAGGCATGTCTTGCAGATAATGATTTTTGTGCCTTTTGCTTCCAGAGCCTTAAGTTCATCAATAATGTGGGAACCTTCGCAGGTGAGTTTAACCCCATCGCCATATAGACAGATATAGGCCGGATATCTCTCCTCCTGGTGAATTAGTGTAAGGTAATTCTTAACCAGAGTATGGCTAAGTTCCAAAGGAGCATCACCCATACCGTTACGGTTTATGATGACTGCTATTTTACTGTTTATCTCTTTAATGCTCATAAAAATATTATAGGTCTAAAGCTGATGATATTGATTTAAGTTCCGTTACTGCTGAGGCACCGTCAAGTGTGCTTACCTCTATGTGAGGCAAGAGTGTCTGGTTTTCACCAAACCGGGTAACCAGCTGATTGCCGTAGGCATTATCATAATAGTTGAGGCAGATTCTGGCTGCTGCATCACGGTCACCGCTAAGGCATGCCTCTACGGCAAATTTACACTTGTCGAAACCGAGCCTTTTTTCAATTTTCTTTATTGAAGCAATCAGCCCATCGGTATCAAAACAAGAGTAGTCGCGCATCAACCGGGAGAGACGGATTTCGTACGAAGTATCTACCCTTATCAGCTTTGCCATCCTCATCTGGTTCCATAAACCCTGTGGGATGGTTACTTTTCCCACATTCCTGCTCTCGTCCTCGATCCAGACAATCTTTCCTTTATCTAACCTTCTCAATTCTGCGCTAAGAGTATTTTCAAACTGTTCAGATGAGGGTTGAGTCTCCTGTCCAAGTGCACCAAAGGCCGAACCCTTATGATTAGATAACCCCTCAAGATCAATAACCTGTTCTCCGGCCTCCCTTAGTGCATAAAGTATCTCAGTTTTGCCAGATCCTGTATATCCTCCTAAAAGTATAATCTTGAATGGTAAATCGAATGTTTCGAGTACATGGTTCCTGTACGCTTTGTAGCCATCCTTTAGAAGAGTGCAGTTTATCCCTACAGTCTCCAGCAGCCAAGCCATTGCAGAGGAGCGCATTCCTCCTCTCCAGCAATGAATCAGCAACTCATCGCTATGGAGTTTAAGTGCGAATTTAGTAAAATCCTTAAGCCTGGGACCGACAAATTCAAGGCCCTTCTGTACAGCTTGTACCCTTCCCCTCTGTTTGTAGATAGTGCCTACCTCTGCCCGCTCTTCATTTGAAAAGAGGGGTAAAGAAAGAGCCCCGGGGATATGAGCATGTTCATATTCACCCGGGGACCTGACATCTATAATTGGAAGAGAATTACCTCTTTCTAAAAATTCTGCTACTGAAATAATCTTTGGCATAGTCAATTTTCCCTATGCAAAAGTACTCTTTTTTTCTAGAAGTTGAATCTAAGGCCCAAAGAAGGAAGGAACGCTGTAGTTTTGTAGTCGCCCTGAAAAGCTGTCATTGGAGCTGTCTGAGGAAGAGCGCCACGAGTCTTTTCGCCGTTGAGATACTGGAACCCTAAGTCAATCGCAAATTTCTTTACCGGTTGCAGAGTAAGACCTGCTGTCAGGCTGATTTTATTTGCACCAGGACCATCAGGGCTATAATAAGCCTTGTCAACAGGAGTTGAATCGTAGATAAAGCCTAGTCTTACAGTCATTTTGTCACAAGCTTTGTACTCACCGCCAACCCTGTAAATCATAGAGTTTTTGTAATTCTTAATTGATTTCGAGGTCATGGTTGTAAACTTAATGGCAAGTGTGTCATAAGCTTTCCATCCTACATACTGCAACTCAGCAGAGAGAAGGAGTTTTTTGGTTGCCTTGTATGCAACGCCTACATTAAGGTTTGATGGTACAGGAAGAGAAGCGTCAAAAGCTTTTCCGTCAAGCGACACAGCACCTGCAATTGAAGGGTTGTATAATGGATTTGATGTTGCAGGAGGAGTGGCCAGGGTTGTTATAAGGGTTTTAAGCTCAGGAGTGGCATAACTCAAAGTTGTGGCACCTTCCTTTACATCGAGCATAACCTTAGACCTGTATGATATACCAAAGCTCCATTTTTCATTTGGACTGTAAAGTATACCAACATTGAATCCAAATGCAGCACCGGCCTTACCTGTAAGGTTCGCAGAAATTGGTGTGATACCGTCTGCATTTCTGATGATTGCTTTATATGCATTAGGGAAAACAGGGCTTGCTAAGTATCCGTTAAGTCCACCAACAGGCAGAAGACCTTTGTTCAATTCAAAGCTTCCGAAATCGACCATAAGGCCCGCTCCTATGCTGAACTTCTCGCTGAACTTATAGGAAACAGTCGGTTGTACAGAATATGCTTTAAGAGAAATGTTCTGAACCAGATGAGATCCTCTCCAGTTATCGGGCCAGTCTAAGCTGTTCCCGGCAGGGTTGGTAATGCTCACACCGGCAAAGAATTTGTCAGACAATTTAAATCCAAAATAACCGAAAATTGGCGTTCCCATAGGGTTGTGAGTGTCTGTGGTCCAGCTGCCGGCAATGTCTGTATAAGATACTTTCGAAAAGATACCTGTCATACCAAGTGAGACATCTATCTTACTATTCATGAATGAAAGACCTGCAGGATTGAAGAGCATACTCTCCCCTCCGAGTTTGAGAGCCGTTCCCAAATGACCCATACCTACCTGGCGGGTACTTTGAGAATTGATTTGATAACCCTCTGCCATAAGGCTTAGACCAACAAGGTTGGCTAACAGAAATAGTGAAAATTTTCTTAGTTTCATTTTTATTCGTTTTATGAGTCAGCAAATCTAAAAAAAATTGATTATTCTATACCAAAATCAGGGTCAAATTTATAAAGAACAGACAAACAAGAAAATATAACTATACTACACCGCCCTATGGAGTGTAGTATAGTTATTATGACCTTAGTTGTTATTGAGTTGAACTATGTCGGTCTCATCTCTGTAATCACCAATAAGATATTGATTAAAGTAGTCCGCGGACCTCCAGAAGAAATATTCTGCCATGTCCCCGAAGCTGTGTCTTTGACCGGGAAGCAGGATCATGTCGAACCTTTTGTTTGCACGGATGAGCGCATTTACCATCCTGAGTGTGTTGCCGGGATGAACATTATTGTCTATGTCGCCACTGGATAACAAAAGGTGCCCCTTAAGGTTTTTAGCTATTGCAGAGTTCTTGTCTATGCTGTATTTGAAGGTAGTATCTCCTTTTTCTGAGATTGACTCAAGGATTCCATGGTGTTGCTCGCTCCACCATCTGTTGTAGATGTTGTTCTCGTGATTGCCGGCAGATGATACGGCTACTTTGAAGAAATCGGGATAAACAAGCATTGCTGCGGTTGACATAAAACCTCCACCCGAATGGCCGTGAATTCCAACCTTATGAATATTGATGAACGGATGTTTTGCGGCCAGCTTTTCAATAACCATTTTCTTATCTTCCAAGCCATAGTCCCTCAGGTTGCCATATCCGAAGTTATGGTACCACTTAGAACGTGACGGGTGACCTCCTCGGTTTCCTACAGTTATTACAATGTATCCGAACTGGGCAAGACGATCCACCCTGTCCATTCCTTTAGCCCACGAAGCATTCACGGCCTCTGTCTGAGGGCCGGGATATACATACTCAATTATTGGATAGAGCTTTGTGGAATCGAAGTCGAAAGGTTTGTACATTACGCCATACAGGTCTGTAACACCATCTCCGGCCTTAACTTTAAAGAGCTCCGGAAATTTGTAGCCGGCTGCAAAAAGGAGACTAAGGTCGGTCTTTTCAAGATCAAATATCTTGCGTCCGGTATTGTCATACAAAGCCGATTTTGGCTCTGTATTTACGCGGGAGAAGTTGTCTACAAAGTATTTCCCGTTGTCAGAACTGACAGTTTCGTGGTTGAAATCACCTGAGTTAAGTAGCTTCAGGTTGCTGCCGTCCATGTTTACTCTGTACAAGTGTGTGTAATAAGGATTTTCGCCTGCCTCTTTTGCATTGGCAATAAAGTATACAACTTTTTGTGTCTGGTCCACTGCTAAAACATCTTCTACATGGTATTCACCCGATGTTATAGAATTTTTCAGTTTCCCGTTCTCGTCGTAGAGATACAGATGAGACCAGCCGGTTCTTTCAGACCATTGTATGAACTCCTTTCCGTCGTTGACAAGTTTAAGGGGCCTTGATTCTACATATGTGTTCATGCGCTCCTCTACAAGAGTCTTCAAGGTGTCTGCAGTAATGTCTGCAATACAAACGTCAATTTTCTTGAGATCTCTGCTGACTCTCGAAACATAGAATTTTTGAGCGTTGCCGAGCCAGATATTATGGTTATAGTCGTTGCTCATATCCTTTTGCAAAACAGGGGTGGTGCTTATCCTCAGGTCCTGATCCTTAAATCTTGCACTTTTAATCTCTTTGTATTTTTTGCTCTCCATATTGAATAAATAGAGATGTTCCACAGGAGATTCTTTTTCGCCCGGCATCTGATACTTGTAGGATTCCAGTTTAGGGCGGGGTTCTGCAAGGACATCAATAACCCATAAATCCTTTACCTTAGAGTTGTCGGTACGGATAAATGCGAAGTTTTTTGAGTCGGGAGACCAAGTAATGTAGGCCCCAGTTCTCTTCTTCTTATCCTTTTCGGTTGCATTCACGTCAGACTCACCCGATCCGAAACCGAAATCTTTTGTGCCCTCTGTTGTAAGCTGTTGTTCCACAATAGTAGAATCTTCCTCATCTTTTCTGGCCTTCTCAAGGTTCTCCATGTCCATGGAATAAAGGTTGAAGTTTCTGGAGAAAACAACATATTTCTTATCGGGGGAGATGCTTGCCCATCTTGGGTAAGGTTTATCTGCCTTATAGTCTTTAATTTCTGTAAGAGTGTTACTCTGTATATCGTATTCAAAACCATGAACTTTTTTCTCCTTTTTTGGCTTCTTGGTCTTTTCGTCTTTAACCTCTACCTCTACCGTGCTTTTTATTTCGAAGGTGAATTTCTTGTCATCTACAAGTTTCAATTTGGAGATAGGGATGTTTTGCGCATCAAAAGGGTCCTTCACAATCTCAGTAAGCTGAGCAGCCAGTCTTGCATTGTCGAAGATTTGTCTTTTTGTACCGGAGGCAGGGTCGGCAATATAGTAGAATGTTCCTTCCGGAGTCTGATATGTATACCAGAACTTATCGGAATTCTTAAACCACATAGGTTGTACCTTTGTAGAGAATACCATTTTTGCAACCTTTTTGGGGGAGAATCTTGCTGCCAGATCGTAATTGGCAGTAGTGACCGGTGTCTGCTGCGCCATGGCAATGACTCCGGAGAGGATTAACGAGAACAGTAATACGACTCTTTTCATTATTGATGATTTTAAAATTGTTGATATATTCGAATTTGTTATAATCTTTTTGCCCACTCACCAACCTCCAGATCGTGCAGGGCACCACCTTCTACCTTGAACCTGATTGCCGTTCTTACAACATGAAACCCCTCTATGCCTGCGGCACCGGGATTTATACAGATAAGATTGTTTTGCCTGTCGTTTATTACCTTGAGAATGTGCGAGTGCCCGCATATAAAAACGTCGGGCTTGTGGGCGGCTATCAGTTGAAGTGCCTTATAATCATACCTGCCCGGGTATCCTCCAATATGCATCATCAGAAACCTCATACCCCCCAGTTCAAAGTTCTGGATATATGGATGTATGAGCCTGATATCATGGCCGTCGCAGTTCCCGTAAACACCCCTCAGGGGTTTGAAAGAGGATATTTTGTCGGACACCTCAAGGTTGCCGAAATCACCTGCGTGCCAGACTTCGTCGGTATCCTTCAAGAATTCCTTAAGGTTGTTGTCAAAGAGGGTATGAGTATCAGACAGAAGTCCTATGTATGCCATTATTAAGACTTTAAGTTATAGCTTTATGACTATTTTTTTCTTGTAAAGGAAAATTGCCATAGCTGTAAATATTGCCACATAGCATATTGCATACATAAGAGAACCCCATTCGTTATGCCCAAGCAGAGGGACACACAGATGCTGATATGCCCAGGATGCTGCAGATGTTGTAACCTCTTTTGTAGATCCGTCGTCCTGTACTATAACCGTTGTCCATTTTATTATCCTGCCAAGTGTTTTAGCAAAGATACCTGCCATTACAAATGCGAACAGAGGATTCAGGCCAAGTGCCTTGAATGGGAAGAAGAACTTCTCCTTGCCCTTTATATCTATCAGGTAAATGAAAAAAGCAAGCATCAGTATTGACCATCCACCCGCATAAAATACATACGAAGGGGTCCACAATGGTTTGTTTATAGGGATGAAGGTATTCAGAACCAGGGCAACAGCCAGCGAAACAAGACCTATTGTGTATAATGCACCCACTGCATCTATCTTTTGTTCGCTCTTGCGTATTATGCTCCCGATAAGGTACCCCAGAAGAACAGTGGCAGAGCCCGACAATACACCTAGAAGACCTTCCGGTTCGAAAGGAACTCCAAAACCGTGATATATATGGTTGTCGCCAATAAGTGAAACATCAATAGACCCGGAAATATTGCCCATTATTGAGAATGGACTCTCTGTGCCGAATGTGACAAGTATGAGCCAGTGCAGAAACATTAGCACCCCCATGCCAACCATCATTTTTGCCGGTTTATGCAGCCAAAGGGCCAAAATGCCACCCACAAGATAACAGAGGGCAATTCTTTGGAGTACTCCTAAAATCCTTATATGATTCAGGTAATCCATATAATTCGCACCCCAGCTCAATGTAGGGTCGGGCGAAGTAGGATAAAATGGAAATGCATTAAGGGCAAGACCGGTAAGAAAGATAAAAAATGCTCTTTTAACGATCTTTTTGAGGGAACTGGCATTAAGAGAGTCGTTGTACTTTGCAAAAGCGAATGAGAGAGCTGCTCCTACAATGAACAGGAAGAACGGGAATACAAGATCTGTAGGAGTACATCCACTCCAGGCGGCATGTTTCAAAGGAGGGAAGATTTTCCCCCAGGAGCCGGGATTGTTAACCAGTATCATACCGGCAATAGTCATTCCCCTAAGCACGTCAAGTGCTGTGTACCTGTTTGTGATGGCGGTTTTCATAACTAAGTTTAAGTGATTGCAGACAAAAATAACCTTTTTATATATATTTGTATTATATATGGAACTCTTTTTTTCAAATAATATTTCGGGCTCAGAAGCCATACTCGATCCGGAGGAATCGAAGCACTGTGTTAAGGTGCTTAGACACAAGAGGGGAGACGAGATAAGTTTTATCGACGGCAAAGGCGGCATCTACAAGGGAGAGATAACGGATAGTGCCGGCAATACATGCAAAATAACAATAAAAGAGAGTATTCTGAACTATATGACAAGGAACTATTTCCTTCATATGGCAGTTGCACCAACCAAGAATCTGGAGAGGTACGAGTGGTTCATGGAGAAGGCAACAGAGCTGGGAATGGATGAGCTTACCCCAATAATAGGAGATCATTCGGAGAGAAAGGTATTCAAGCCGGAAAGAGGGGAGAGGATCCTTCTCTCTGCAACAAAGCAGTCGTTAAAGGCACAGATTCCCGTGCTTAACCCTATAACCACAGCAAAGAAGTTCATAATGGACTCGGACGGGTTTAAAGGACTAAAGCTGATTGCCCACTGTAACGAAGGGAGCAGAACGGACCTTGTAAGATTACTGGAATCCAACCTTAAGGAAGAAAAGGACGAGAAGAAAGATTATAGATTCCTTATCCTTATAGGGCCTGAGGGTGACTTCTCGACGGATGAAGTGGATCTTGCAGTATCTCACGGATTTTTGCCAATAACATTGGGAGAATCACGTTTGAGAACAGAAACAGCCGCTCTCACCACCGTTGCTGCAATATATTTTTGGGGAAGTCCAAGATAATATTGGTCAGTTTCTTATTATCTTAATCTGACCACCAAGTCCAAGCTTTATTATTGATGATGGCTTTCCTGTTGACCCCTCTTCAAGCATAGGATCTGCTATCCAATCAACAGAATTTACAATCTCATCGTCTATATCATGATAACCGGTAGGAGCATTCTCGCCCGAGATGTTTGCAGATGTTGATACTATTGGCCTTCTGAACCTCGATATCAATTGCTGGCAAAAAGGGTGTTCTGGTATTCTTATTCCTGCCGATCCGTCTTCTGCCACAATGTTTGGGGCAAGACCTATGGCTCCGGGGTAGATAATTGTCATAGGGCTGTCACTCACTTCGATAAGCTGACATGCAATTTCCGGAACCTCCTTAATGTAACGGTATAGCATGTCGAGTCCGTCTACAAGAGTTATGAGGCTTTTACTGTCGGCCCTTTTTTTAATATTATAAATCTTTTCTACTGCTGCAGGATTTGTGGCGTCGCAACCCAGACCCCATATAGTGTCTGTAGGATACAAGATTACGCCACCTGCCTTGAGGACCTTTATTGCCTCGTTTATTGCCTGGTTTAGTTCCATGTTTAAGGTATGATAATTACAGAAATGACTGGATAATGATCTGAATAGGATATTCTCCGGGTAGTATGGCTCATGCTCCAGAAGTAGCGGGGGTATAGAATGTAATCAATTCTGAGCAGGGGCCACAAGTAGGAATAAGTTGCGCTGAACCCTTTGCCCGACTCCCTGAAGCTGTCTTGTTTGTCAATTGTAAGGTTGTGGTAGGTATATGACATTGGCGTGTCATTGAAGTCTCCGCATATAATTGCCGGATACTCACTATTGGAGGCATGTGATGCAATAGAATCTACCTGAAGCGCTCTTTTTTTGAATGTGCTTGCCATTTTGTCGTGCATGTCAAAGATATCCTCAGAAACCTTATCGCTCTTGCTCATCTTCTTGATGAGGGCAGTGAATGAGATAGAATGAGATTCCAGATGGGTGTTATAGAGACGTATTATTTTGCCAAAGTGCTCTATATCTGTATATATACAAAGGTTTGTGCTCCCTTTGAATGTGATTTTCCCGCTCGAAGTAATTGGGAACTTACTCAATGTAAGGTTACCGAACTTTCCTCCGACCCTCGGACTGAAAAAGTGGTAGAAGATATACGGATAGTCTGTGAATGCCTTACGGATGTCGGCAGTGTCATTTATATAGAACTCCTGAAAGCATACGACCTCGGGCTGCTCCTTTGCTATAAAACCGGCCACGCTGGCAAGAAGCTCTTGTCTGCCATGCTTTTTGTCTTGGGCAAAGAGACCTACATTGTATGTGCAAACCTTTAATGCTATACCTTTCTCTCCTTCATCGGGTTTCCCCCACCTTACAAAAAGGTCTGCAAAGAGGATCGATGGAAGGAGAATTACAAATGTGATCCAAGTTGCACCTGAGCGGCGGATGAGACCGACTATCAGAAGGAACACATTTAGCATGACAAGGGGGATGAAGTAAAGCCCGAAAAACAGAGGAACCGACGTAAGAGAAGGATTGATGTAAATTGAGATGTATGAAATTAGAAGAGCAAGTGCCGATACTATCAGTACTAATCTGAAAACCAAGGCAATCGGCCATGGCGACCTTGCTCCCTTTTTTCTTTTCTTCATCAGAAGTACATTCTGTTATTCTTTTTCCAGTAAATAATAAGGAAATATCCGAAAATCATACCACCAAGGTGGGCAAAATGTGCCACATTGCCTCCTGTGTTTGAGATACCTAACGCAAGTTCTATTGCACCAAAAATAAGGACGAACCATTTTGCCTTAAGAGCAACCGGCGGGAAAATCAACTGAAGTACATTGTTAGGGAAGAGCATTCCGTAGGCAAGCAAAACTCCGTAAACAGCGCCTGATGCACCTACAGTTGGGGTGGACATAAGTGTCTGAAGACTTTGAGCAGCCTCCATGTTCCCTGCTTGCGCAGCGGACATCAGAGAAGATGCATCTATGTACATTACAAGTGAATGCAGGGCTGCTGCACCTAATCCGGTGACCATATAGTAAAGGAAAAATTTCTTGCTGCCCCATACATGTTCAAGTGCAACGCCGAATATCACCAACGAGTACATGTTAAAGAAAAGGTGGACAAAACCTCCGTGCATGAACATGTGGGTGATAAGCTGATAAGGTTTGAACAATGGAGATTCAAAGTAAAAAAGAGAAAACTTTTCATACATGAATTCCCCTGTGAGATATGTAATTAAAAGCATCAGTGAATTAATTATCAGCAAGTTTTTAATTACAGGGGGCATGCTGGTGAAAAATCCGGAGCCTCGGTTATCGTACATCATGGTTATATTTTTATCAATTATAAAGTAATCTAGTTAAAGCGTTTCTCAAGCTCCTCCAGTGTTATCATTGCTGTGCATGGTTTACCGCCGGGTGTGACAGCAGGTTCCCTGCATGCAAAAAGAGAGTCTATAAGAATCTGAGCTTCGAGGTTGTTAAGCGTCTCTTGTCTGCCGGATGCTGCTGCATGTGAAAGCGAAGCTGCGAACCTCTCACGTGATGCTTCACCAAAATCCCTGCCAAGCTCTGTAAGGTCAAATACAAGCTTGTCTATTAGTTCATTAATGACTTCGGGCTCGTCTGACACACCGTCAGGAATTCCGGAGATCTCAACACAATTCTTTCTGCTGTTATCTGCCCCGGCACGTATATCAAAGCCTAGATTCCCTAAAATGCCAATGTTCTCTATAATTACAGAGTAGGAGTAGTCGTCAAGTTCAATTGTTTTTGGGAACAGGGTGTGATTTACGATTTCTGAATGAGACGAGAGTGTGTCGAGGTATTTTTCGTATAAAATCCGCTCAGTGGCCCGTCTTATATTTATTAAGATAAGACCCGACTTTATTGTGGTTATTATATATTTTCCGGCTACCTGCAAGACAGGCTTCTGGGGAATTGCGGGATCCATTATGAGCGGTGAATATGGTTCGCGCCCATACGATTTGTTGTCATCGGGGAAACGTCTCTCCGTAAACTCTTCGTTGAATGGGTTAAAGAGTGGGTCGTAGTCGATTTTTGGAGAGGGAACATAATAACTTGTGTTCACCTTAGGTATTTCGGGTGCTCCCTCCTGGTCGAAGTCTATGCTTGGCATGAATGAATTCTTACCTAATGACTCCCTTACAACAGAGCGCAGAATATCAAAAATTGCAAATTCGTCTTCGAATTTTATCTCTGTCTTTGAAGGGTGTATATTTACATCAATCTTATCTGTGTCGGCCTCAAAGAAAATGAAGAAAGATGGGAGGGTGCCCTCCTGTATGAGGTTTTCATAGGCCTTTAGAACGGCCTTCTGAAAGTATGAGCTTCTGAAGTATCTGTTGTTGACAAAGAAATACTGATTTCCGGGTGTCTTTCTTGAATCTTCCGGCTTGCCAATATATCCGCGAATTTTTATGAGAGAAGTATCTACATGCAAATCTACAAGTTCTCTGCCCAGTTCCCGTCCTGCAACATCTTGTATCCGGCGTCTCTGATTGGATGGGGGCAGGTTGAAGATTGCTGAGCCGTTGTGGTTGA